>Ga0255754_10002370_pt1 | contig 14121 bp, 13 predicted proteins | sample 101ome_22_FD_179954 | JGI IMG/M metagenome (GOLD analysis project Ga0255754, IMG submission 179954) | Coastal salt marsh microbial communities from the Groves Creek Marsh, Skidaway Island, Georgia - 101412BT metaG (version 2) | ecosystem: Environmental > Aquatic > Marine > Intertidal zone >... | reverse complement strand
CAATCTCTCAAGCGGTTAGGGTTGGGGCTGTAATTCTCAGTCACTACCGAATAGGCCTTCCAACAATCCGATTTTTCATTCGCCAACTTTGTATCTAGAATAATTCTGATCGCATATTTATCATACATTTCATCAAACGTAACCTGCTGGTTACGCATCTTACGACGAATGGAGAAAATGCTCTTAGTTCGCTTCTTAACCTCGAATTTCAATCCGGCTTTATTAAGCTCACCGCTTATGATCCGAGTAAACTTATTTAGGTATTCAAAATCTTTACTGACGAGCTCGTCCATTTTTTTTGACAGCTCTTCAAACATCTCAGGCTCCGTGTACTTTAAGCTGATATCCTCTAATTCCGTTTTTATTCGGAATAAACCCAAACGATGGGCGAGGGGGGCGTAAATGAACAATGTTTCCGAGGCGATTTTCAACTGTTTATGGGCAGGCATGCCTTGCATCGTACGCATATTATGCAATCGATCCGCAAGTTTGATCAATATAACCCGAACATCATCGGAAATAGTCAACAGCATTTTGCGGTAATTCTCTAACTGCATGCTGCTTTCCATGCTGACCACACCAGAGATTTTCGTAAGACCGTCAATCAATCGAGCGATGTTCGGATTGAACATGTTCTCGATATCCTCTAAGGTGTAATCTGAATCTTCGACCACATCATGCATTAGCGCCGTCGCTATACTTGTAGGGCCTAGGCCTATTTCAGTGGCGACAATTTGTGCAACTGCGATAGGGTGAGTGATGTAGGGTTCCCCCGATTTTCTATGCACCCCTTTGTGTGCATCTTTGGCCAATTGAAACGCACGAGTAATGAGCTGGTTGTCCGCATCCTCAGTCTTGTACTCAATGCTATTGAGCAAATCCTGAAAGGCGCCTTCCACCAAATTATAGTCTCTGTCCTCGTTTGCGGTCATCTCTTAATCAATTAAAAACATTGCTGGCCGTTTATGCAAATCAATACGCTCACTTTTCCATTGAGCAATGGTCTTAGTGGCAATAAACTCAGTATCTAAAGTAATGTCTACAGCAATACAAAGCTTGGTCTCAGGATGTAAAGTTGTGGCCAATTCCTCTAGCAATTTGTTATTCCGATAAGGGGTCTCCATGAATATTTGTGTGATACCGTCTCTGCAATCTTTGATCATTGCCTGAAACACACGCTTTCTAATAGGCTTATCAAATGGAAGGTAGCCTCTAAAAGTGAACTGTTGCCCGTTGAATCCACTTGCCATCAAAGCCAGTAAAATAGAGGAGGGGCCAACCATAGGAACAACTCTCAAGCCTTTTCTATGTGCAATGCTGACAATTTCAGAACCTGGATCTGCTACACAGGGCACGCCCGCCTCGGAAATAATGCCAACATCCTCACCTTGTTCCACGGGTTTCAAGAACAAGGGAAGGTCTAAGGGATCGCTTTGTTTATCAATAACTTCAAACCTTAGTTCCTGTTGGTTTTTATCGGGCTGTATACTCTTGATGAAAGCGCGAGCCGTACGTTCATTCTCAACGATAAAATACGTTAACCTACCCAACATTTGTTGTACATCGACCGGTAAAACTCTATCGCCTTCAGTAGGACCTAAAGTATTGGGAATTAAATATATAGTTCCTTTCATGAGTTCTTTTCTAAGAAGGTATCAATGGCCCGTTCCAACATTCCAAATACGAGCGCAAATCCACTTTGTCCACTAGTATAGGGGTCGGGTACTTGAATATTTTTACCAGGCTCTACCTCGTTCATAATTAACCTAATCTTGCTTTTCAACCCCTCTTCTGGCGCCATATTACATAAGTTCGTATAGTTTGAAGAATCCATTGCAAAGAGAACATCAAAGTCGTAGAAATCTTGCTCACGCACAGGACGTGAACGTTGCTGATCGATATTGATATTGTTCTTTTTGGCTTCGAGAATAGATCTGGTGTCGGGACGCTCTCCTTCATGCCAACCGGAGGTGCCCGCAGAATCTACGCTCCAACCTTGTGGAATTTTAGATTCTAAAATGCCGTGGGCTAGGGGAGAACGACAAATGTTCCCTAGACATACCATTAGTATTTTCATAATAAAAAAGAGTCAGTACCCGAAGATACTGACTCTAAATAGCATTCGCTCGTATTTGATTACGATAAAGTCAATCGTTTCTGAAGTTCCTCAACGTAGGTTCTAAAACGTTTGTCAGTTTCTCGTAGGTTATTGACTGTTCTGCATGCGTGAAGTACTGTGGCATGGTCCTTATTTCCACATTGCTGGCCTATTGAAGCCAAACTGTTCTTTGTCAACTGCTTAGAGAAGTACATCGACAACTGACGTGCCTGCACGATTTCACGTTTACGCGTTTTACTCTTCAGTAATTCAAGTGGCATATCGAAGTAATCACACACTACCTTTTGAATAAAATCAATAGAAATCTCTCTTGTTGTGCTCTTCACGAACTTATCTACCATGGACTTTACAAGTTCTATGGTGATTTGCTTTTTGTTCAAGCTGCTCTGAGCTAGAATAGAGATTAAGGCACCTTCTAATTCACGAATGTTTGAATTAATCGCGTAGGCGATGTACTCGATAATCTCTTGGTCAATCTCAATACCGTCGTTGTAGAGTTTCTTTACAAGAATAGCCACACGCGTCTCGAGATCTGGTTTTTGTAAATCTGCACTCAAGCCCCACTTGAACCGGCTCAACAGGCGTTGCTCCATACCTTGAAGTTCGACAGGAGCTCTATCCGAAGTCAAAATGATTTGATTGCCGTTTTGGTGCAGGTGATTGAATATCTCAAAGAACACATCTTGAGTTTTTTCCTTTCCAGAGAAGCTTTGAACATCATCAATGATCAACACATCAATCATTTGATAGAAGTGCACAAAATCATTCTTGGTGTTGTTTCTAATGCTATCAATGAATTGTTGAGTAAACTTCTCTGCACTTACGTACAATACTGTCTTCTCAGGATAGTTATCCTTGATCTCTACACCAATAGCATGTGCTAGGTGAGTTTTACCTAGACCAACACCGCCGTAAAGCATCAATGGATTGAAAGATGTACCTCCCGGGTTCTTAGATACCGCGAAACCAGCACTACGAGCCAAACGATTGCAATCGCCTTCAATGAAATTATCAAAATTGTAGCTCGGGTTAAGTTGACTATCAATATTCAATTTTTGAAGTCCAGGAATCACGAAAGGATTCTTGATCCCTTTGTCATTGCCAATCTTCATAGGCATATTGACAGATTGTGGACTGAGCTTTTTACGGCCTGCACTAGGCAACTTCATAGTGGGAGGCGTGGCATTATCATATGCATTCTCCAATACTATGCTGTATACCAATTTTGCATTTTCACCCATGCGCTTGGTAATGGCTGATTTAAGCAGCTGAATGTAGTTTTCCTCCAAGTATTCATAGAAGAACTTCGAGGGAACCTGAACAGTTAATACGTTCCCTTGAATCTTGAGTGGTTTGATCGGCTCAAACCAAGTTGCAAAACATTGTTCATCTACATTATCATTAATGAATTGAAGGGTATCTTTCCAAACAGCGTTAACGCTTATATCCATGGTCAAAAATCTCTTATCGGAGGCTGTTCGTTACTCCGTTAGTCATTGATTAAACAAAAATCTATGTGGGCGGCAAAAATGGTGGTGAGTCAGTCCTCCATGACTTGCATTACAAATGTGTTTATAAAATCCCTTTAAAAAAAATTTTTTACGGGTTGTGTTAATAAAAAGTTTTTGCTAAAGGGATGCGTAATTCACTGTAATTCAAAGATTTAAATATTCGTCCAAAATTTTTAGGTATAAATTACTGCAACCGAACCTCAATGTGCATAAATAGTACGCTCCGAGCATTTTACACTACCTCAAAGCCAATTCAAAAAGGGTTACTTTGAACCTTAGAATGGAACTAAATATTTCAAATATTACAGAATTTCGACCTCGATATTCGGAGACGGATCAGATGGGTGTCGTGTACTACGGAAATTATGCCTCTTACTTTGAAGTCGGAAGGGTAGAATTGCTTCGGCAGATAGGAATGACATACGCTCAAATGGAAGAGACCGGAACGATGCTTCCAGTGGTTCATATGAGTATTGATTATAAGCGTGGTGCGAAGTACGACGAACAGATCTTTTTGGAAACAAAGCTCATTGAGCTACCAACAAGGAAGATATCATTTTACCACCATCTTAAAGACGCATTGGGTAATACCCTGGTTACTGGTAAAGTAGTACTTGTCTTTTGTGATACGAAGACCTTTAAACCTAAGAGTTGTCCATCTGATTTAGAAGACCTGCTTAAGGCAATTTAAAGGTCATTACTTCTCCGGAATCAAGCGTTGCGACTATCATAAACACCTGATTATCATTAATCAGCAAACGTTCTTGGGCGTTTGTTGTGTTCAATAGTTGTCCCGCGGAATTAAATACGTTCACACTCATTTCTGTAGCTGCTCTAGACTTCAATAGCCACCCATCTTCCGTGTAGTATAATTGGCACCAATGTGTTTGCGACAATTTCTTAATATCGTTCTGATTGAGGATATTTTTCGGTGCTCCAAAACTTTGTTGAATCTGTGATTGATAGGCTCCACCAGTGATTAAAGAATCTGCAAAAAGAATGTTTTGCGCTATTCTTCTCAATCCCTGGTTCGGCATTAACATGTGTACAGCCTCAATAATGACTTGGTCTGCGACGGCTGGCTGAACCCCGGCAGCACTTGAAAACTCTAGCATCGCACTAGACATAAGATCGGTATGCTGGTAGATGTTTGAAAAGAAAAGCGTGTTGTAATCCTTTGTTCCATCATAGCTTATAGATCGGCCATTCCAGAAAGTATTGTTTCCATCCCAATCAAATACTCTTGTGCTCGTAATCCCTAATCTACGACCGTAGCGTTCTGCGAAATAATCACCAAAGGCTTCGTCAAACGTCCTTCTTTCAGTACCTGTATTTGTATTTGGTGAGGCTCCATGAGAAATGGCATGACTCAACTCATGAATGATCACATCGGCATCTTCAGCATCATCTACACCACCCTCACCAAAATATAGGCGAGGAGGGTTATACCCGAAGTTGAACATACTTTGATCCTGACCATTTAATGCTTGAGGGTCTACGTGAATTGCATAGTTCAGTACACTGTCATAACCTAAGCTGTCGAGGTATTGGTTCCACCGCGTAATGTGATAGACCACCATTACTTGTTCAAAGGCATCATCAGAGCGACTGGCCATCCATTGTGAGGCATTCGAACTAGGGGCAATATATGGGGCATCAAAATCCACGACTTTCAGATATTGATTCTCAAGAACAGCACCTCCTGCGTTAGTGTTGACTACAATGCTATCAATAATGGCGAGGGAATCTAAAACACTTCCGTTTCCGTCGTTCATATCCACATAGCTCCCGCCATAACTATATCCGTAAGGGGTGAGGGGGTCTGGATTAAATACTCGTACAGCAACGGTAGTATCAAGGGTATGTGCAGTAAGATCGCGTCGCTCGAGTATGTTTCCGTTTTGAGAAATCACCAACTCGTGTTGAGAGCCCAATACAATGGTATCTACTTCAACGGACTTCCAAGTATTGTCGGAATACCACAATTCGGGACCTAGAGGAGAAGCAGGTAATTGGTCCAGTATTTCAATAGAAATGCTTCTCCAAGACTTCAACTTTTTACCGTTTGAAGTTCTGGCTTCCAAATATTGCCCGTCAACAATCGCGAAACCTTTATATTCTAAAGCATACCTTTCATAGGTTGCAAATGGCGTCTTTTTCGTTAGGATATGGCGATATTCTACGCCCGTATGATTTTGCGCGAAAGATGCGCTACAAATCAGCGCGAACAGTAAGGAGGTGATTGGCTTCAAGTTGACCTTTGATTTCTTCGAAATTACTTCTTATTACCGAGATATGGTAGGTCAAGGTTGCCTCCTGAATACGCACGATAATTTCGACTTCAGGGGATTGGCAGATGCGCTCTACAAAGGAGATTTGCTCATAGCCAAATGATAAGCTTAAGGGCCAAGTTAGTTTGGATTCCAAAATAGGTGAGCTATTTATCACCGCCCTAGTTGCATCTCCATAAGCAGAAATCAAGCCTGAAACCCCAAGTTTTGTGCCTCCAAAATACCGAACTACGACCACAGCTGCATTGTACAAGTCAGCGGAAACTAGAGCTCGAAGTATGGGAGCACCCGCGGTATTGGAGGGCTCACCGTCGTCGGAAGAACGTTCCAAAAGGTTATCGGGGTCAATTCTGTAGGCCCAGCAGTGGTGATTCGCTTTAGGCTCTTGTTCCTTGATGAAACCTAATTGGTTGAAAAAGCTCTCCGTAGATTGCACAGGGAGCAAATAGGCTTTAAACACGCTGCCTTTTTCCTTGATATCCGAAACACAAGGTTGTGTTATGGTGCGATAACTATCCAACGCTGCTATTGTATTGGTCCAAACCTAACATAACCGAAGAATTCGGATCTATAGTAATTGCTGATACCCCGTGGCCTAATGTCTCTGAACCCACGTATTCATGGAATTCATCGACCATAGTGGCACGAACAAAGGAGGATTGCAGGGTGGGGCCGCCTTCAACCAATACGCTATACACGCCATGTTCAAGGAGTTTAGGTAGCCAATGGGCCAAATCTCTTGGATCTGCTAGAATGAAATCAAATCCAGGGATTGTTTCGTTCGAAATGACTAAAGGGGCAACTTCAAACGCTGATAATTTTTCGGGTCCAATTTTTATGGCACTCGATGCTACGATAATTGGCCGCGGTGCCTTACCCCCAAAATGCCTGAGGTTCAACTTAGGTCGGTCCAATACTAGCGTTTTCGCGCTAATGAGTATACCGTCAAACTCAGCCCTTAATCTGTGTGTATTAATGGCCGCTATGGGACCAGATATAGACGCAGCCGGCATTTCAGCACTTTCCCGAATCCGATCTACGTATCCGTCTTGCGAACGAGCCCATTTTAAAGCGATATAAGGCCTCTTTTTCAGAAAATTAGTAAAGAACACCTTATTCAGTGCTTCAAATGCTTCAGGAGTTTCGTGTGTATCTACTTTGACGCCGTGTTGTTCAAGGTAGGCCTTGCCACGGCCTGCAACTAAGGGATTAGGGTCTAGACATCCAATCACCACTCGTTGTACCCCATGTTCCACTAGAAGATGACTGCAGGGTGGAGTTTTTCCGAAATGAGAACAAGGCTCAAGGCTGCAGTAAACGGTTGATTCCGGGAGTAATGATAGGTCTTTCACAGATCGAATCGCCATCACTTCCGCGTGGGGTTCTCCGGCACGGTGGTGGTAGCCTTCGCCAATAATTCGACCGTTGTACACGACCACGGCACCAACTAACGGGTTGGGAGAGGTGTTGCCCCGAGCATAATTGGCCAATTGTAAGCAACGTGTGAGAAACTTGCGATCTGACATGTAACAAAGGTAGGGTAGTGTGGCTATTTTCGAAGAATATGAAATCACTTCTGACTTACAGAAATACAGCATTGTCCAAACTCGCTAACTTCTATGACGAGCGTGAAGCGCAAAATGTTGTTACTTACTGGTTTGAGCAACGTTTGGGGCTCACTCGAACGGAGGTCGTGTTGAAGCTACAAGAGCCTATTAACTTCCCAAGTTTCGAGGAAGATTTATCTCGGCTACAGCAACATGAGCCGGTACAATATGTATGCGGTGGTGCGCCATTTATGGACTTTTGGCTTGCGGTAAGTGGGGCTACCTTGATTCCGAGGCCCGAGACGGAAGAATTGGTCCAATGGGTCTTAGAAACTCTTCCCCAACACAAGCTAACCTTACTAGATGTAGGCACAGGCAGCGGAGCCATTGCGATCGCTCTTAAGCGTGCTCGACCGGATTGTACGATCATTGCCATAGACGTGGATTCGGAAGCACTGGATATCGCTCAACGTAACGCAAAATATTGTGGTGTGGCGGTTGATTTTAGACAGGTTGATGTCTTAGAGCAAAGCCTGCCAGCGGCAGATGTAATTATAAGCAATCCGCCGTATATCCCGGCGTTGGAGCGGCAAACAATGGAGCCACATGTCATTCGTCACGAACCGGAATTGGCGCTGTTTGTTCCGGATGATGATCCTTTGTTGTTTTACCGAATTATCGCTCAGCAGGCGTCCACAGTTTTCTTTGAAATCCACATGGATTTTGGCGAGGAAATACGGGAGATGTTGGTTAAATTTGGGTTCGATCGAATAGAACTGCGCAAGGACCTGCAAGGGCGCGACCGAATGATATCAGCACAGCGATGAATCCACAAGAACGTATTACCGACCTTAGAACTACGCTCCATGAGCACAACCACAGGTACTACATACTGGATCAACCCACTATTTCAGATTTTGAATTTGACCAATTACTCAAGGAATTAGAGCAACTCGAGCGCCAGTTCCCTGAGTATTACGACGAAAATAGTCCAACCATGCGTGTGGGCGGAAGTGTCGTGAAGTCCTTTAACACGGTGGTGCACCAATATCCTATGTTGTCCTTGGGCAATACCTATAATTGGGAGGATTTGGCCGATTGGATAGGGCGCGTTGAGAAATTGGCCCCAGAATCAACCTTCGTTTGTGAACTCAAATATGATGGTGTCGCTATTGGTATTCGATACGAGCACGGAAAGCTTGTTCAAGCAGTGACTAGGGGAGACGGTACTCAAGGAGATGATATCACTTCCAACGTACGTACCATAAGAAGTGTGCCCTTGCAGCTCAATGGACCTGCGCCTGAGAGTTTTGAAATTCGCGGAGAAATCGTGTTGCCACATGCGGCATTTGAGCGTTTGAATGCTTCGAGACGAGCAGAAAGTCAGGCTGAATTTGCAAATCCTCGGAACTGTGCCTCCGGTACACTCAAACTTCAGGACAGCAGTGTTGTGGCCTCGAGAGGGCTAGATGCTTACTTGTACTTTGTACTGCCCGATGGAGTGCTGGCGGACACACACAGTAAAACCATCGAAGCTGCTGGAAATCTGGGATTCAAAGTGCCTAGAACATCGGACAAATACATCGCCGAGTGTTCTGGCATAGAAGAGATCAAATCGTTCATTGAATATTGGGATGTAAAGCGTCATCATTTGCCATTCGACATCGACGGCATCGTCATCAAGGTCAATGATTACAAGGCTCAACAAGATTTAGGTTTCACCGCAAAATCACCTCGATGGGCCACTGCGTTTAAGTTCAAGGCGGAACAAGTAAGCACGCGATTAGAGCATGTGAGTTACCAGGTTGGTCGTACTGGGGCAATCACCCCCGTGGCTAATTTGAAGCCCGTATGGCTCGGAGGAACGACGGTAAAACGCGCCTCATTACACAATCAAGACCAAATTGCCCTGCTTGATTTACACGAAGGGGATGAGGTCTTTGTGGAAAAGGGGGGCGAGATTATTCCAAAAGTGGTGGGTATTAAACTTGATGCGAGAGCAGCAGGCGCCATGCCTGTAGAATTTATTAGTCACTGTCCTGAGTGCCAAACAGAATTGGTCCGTAAAGAAGGAGAGGCGCAGCATTATTGCCCAAATACCAACGGATGTACGCCCCAAATTAGAGGTCGTATCCAGCATTTCATTTCGCGTAAAGCCATGGATATCATGGGTATGGGGAGCGAAACGGTACAGCTCTTCGTGGAGAAAGGCCTCATACATTCCATTGCGGATTTATATGATCTGACTTATGATCAAATTATTGCGCTTGAAGGATTTAAAGACAAGAGTGTGACCAATTTGCTTGAAGGCCTCAACGCCTCCAAACAAATCCCCTTTGATCGCGTCTTATTTGGCTTGGGCATTCGCCATGTTGGGGCGACAGTGGCAAAGAAATTGGCACGTCATTTCGGAAGTATGACTCAACTTTTACAAGCTGATTTTGAAACGCTTAAGGCAGTTGACGATATTGGCGAAGTCATTGCACTTCAGCTTACGGAATACTTTAATGAGGATGCAAACTTGGAAGAATTTGCCCGGTTGCAGCAAGCCGGTCTTCAGTTTGAAATGGAAGTCGTCGATACCCCTTCTGAAGGTCCTCTAGTAGGGGCTAAAGTGGTGGTGAGTGGCGTATTTGAATCGTTCTCTCGCGATGAGCTTAAGGCACTCATAGAAACCTTGGGCGGACAGAATGTGAGCAGTATCAGTTCAAAAACAACCTATGTAGTGGCTGGCGAAGGCATGGGGCCATCTAAGAAGACCAAGGCAGAAAAGCTCGGCATACCGGTACTCAGTGAGAAAGAGTTTAAAGCCTTGATTCAATGAGACGCATCCAACAGTACTTTTTGAAGAAGGGACTTCAGCAGGCACAACCTAGTGCGAAGGGATTAAAGAACAATGATCCGAAAATCACTGTGCTCACAAGAAACATGGTGGAGGTAGAGGTGATCAAGAAATACTTCACACGAGTAGATTTTGTGTTCTATGAAGATATGAAGCGCCCAAAAGGCTATCCAAAGAAAACCTCATATTTGTACAAGGATGATTTCGATTACCGAGGCATCCCAAAACGAACTATTCCTGAACCCGGGGGCAATCATTTATTGTTAAATCTTGAACCAAATCCTCCAATATTAACTTGGTATTGGTATGCACGCACCTACGACTTTAAGGTAGATTTGTGCGGAGTTTATGAGGATGCAGATATTCAAATAGGCCCAGGAAGTGCTGATACACTCAGCGACAAATTAGATACCTTGCAGAAGACCTTGAACGTTATAACCAAATGAGAACCATAGATTTAACAGGGGTAGGAGTGGCATTAATCACTCCATTTCATCCAGATAGAAGTGTGGATTTTGAAGGCCTAAAAAAATTGGTCGAACATTGCATTACTAATGGGGTAGATTACCTCGTAGTCAATGGAACCACAGCAGAGAATCCAACGTTGACTGCGGAAGAGAAGTCCCTGATTCTACAAACTGTAATCTCTGAAGCACAGGACCGAGTACCAATTATTTACGGCATCGGCGGCAATAATACACAGGCATTGATGGATGAAATTTCCAATTTCGATGTCCAGGGCGTGAGCGCCATCCTGAGTGCCAGTCCTTATTACAACAAGCCTACACAGGAGGGGATCTACCAACATTATGCTGCCTTAAGTCAATGCAGTGCGTTGCCCATCATCTTATATAACGTACCGGGTCGAACCAGTAGTAACATTAGCGCGGAAACAACAGTACGCCTAGCCAAGGATTTTGGCAATATTGTCGCCATTAAAGAGGCGAGTGGAAACTTGGATCAGATCACTGAAATCTTAATGAATCGCCCAGACGGCTTCCAAGTCATTTCTGGAGACGATAACCTGACCTTACACATTATGCTTCTTGGCGGCGAAGGGGTTATTTCAGTCAGTGGACAAGGCGTTCCTGAAGTGTTCTGTTCAATGGTTGATGCTGCACTTGATGGTGATTTTTACACCGCTAGAGAGGCGCATTTATCGCTTTTCGACCTGACAAATCTATTATTTGCGGAAGGAAATCCAGCAGGCATTAAAGCATTGCTCGAATTGCGAGGAATTTGCGGTTCGACTGTGCGTCTACCATTGGTATCTGCGAGCACTAGCTTAAAAGAGCAATTACAAACCGCATTATCTGCCTTAGATATTTGATGGTCGGCTCGAGTGCCTATTACTAGCCTCATGAATAAGCCATTACAAATTCTTTACGCCTTCCAAGGCACTGGCAATGGGCATGTCGCACGTGCCAGGGACCTTATTCCAAGATTTGCGGCGCACGGAAAGGTGGATGTACTAATCGCGGGCACAGAATCTGATTTGGACGTGGGGGTCCCCATATGCTATAAATTTCACGGTTTGACCATGGTATACGACAAGCACGGGGCGGTTAGTTATTGGAGAAGTTTATGGAAGAATAAATTGGTCCAATTTTGTTTGGACGTCCTCCGATTACCCGTCAAAGGATACGATCTCGTAATTATAGATTTTGAAGCCGTGACGTCATATGCTTGTAAGCTCCGAGGCGTAAAGGCGTTACAATTAAGCCATCAAGCAGCCTACTTATCACCAGAAGCCCCAAGACCATCTAAAAGAATCTGGCATTGGGAATGGGTATTGCGCAATATGTCTCCTGCCACCTATGCCATTGGATTCCATTTCCAAGCCTATGGGCCAAAAGTTCTGCCGCCCATTATTCGAGCAGAGATTAGATCACTAGCACCTACGGATGATGGGCATTATACGGTGTATCTACCCTCGTACGATAGTAGATATATTGCGAGGATACTTCAGGATTTCCCAAAGACCATGTTCGAAGTGTTTGCCAAGGATAAGGCAAGCATAGAGCATACTAATGTTAGCGTCAAGCCGGCGAGTGTACAAGGATTTAAAGAATCCCTACGCACATGTACGGGTCTAATATGTGGAGCCGGCTTTGAAGCACCTGCTGAGGCAGTTCATTTAGGCAAAAAAGTGTTGGTCATTCCTATTAAAGGGCAATACGAGCAGTTGTGTAATGGATTAGCTGCTGAGAAAATTGGACTCAAAATGATTCCAGAATTCTCTGAGAATGTCAAGCCTGGAATTCATGAATTTTTATCCGCGCCAACGCCTCAATACAGTAGATGGCCAGATTACGCGGACGAGCTCGTAAAAGGGATTGTTAAAAATGCTGAAAAAGGTGTACCTCTCGACGATATTTCCTCTTTACAAGTGTGTTAAAAACACTACATTTGCACCTTCATGAAGGTACCGTTTATATCATATTTAGTAGGGGTTTCCCTGTTGCTTACGAGCTGTGGTGAATACCAGGAAGTGCTCAAGAGCAAAGACTTGGATTATAAATTCTCCAAGGCAGTCGAATATTACGATGCCGGTGAATACAATAAAGCATATCCCATTTTCGACGAGTTAATCACACTGTATCGCGGTACGCACAAGGCACAAGAAGTGTATTTCTACTATGCTCACACATTGTACAAGCAAAGAGATTACATCTTGGCCGGATACCATTTCAAGAACTTCTACAAGACGTTCCCAAATAATGAAAAGGCAGATGAAGCTGCGTTTTTAACGGCGTATTGTTACTACCTAGAAGCACCGAAGCATAGCTTAGATCAAGCCTACACGTACAAGGCTATTAACGAAATACAATTGTTCATTAACACGCACCCTGGTTCTGATAAGATCGAAGAGTGCAATGAATACATGGAAGATTTGCGTAGTCGATTGGAAACAAAAAGCTACGAAATCGCTTATCAATACTACCGTACAAGGAATTACAAGGCGGCCATAACAGCCTTCACCACCACCTTGAGCGAATATCCAGATACACCGTACCGCGAGGATGCGATGTACTACAGAGCTATTGCAGCCTACAAACTCGCTGATAATAGTCTCGAGCAACTTCAGGAGGAGCGTTACCGCGAAGCGAGAACAGCACTGAACGATTTTGAAGTCGCCTTTCCTTCGAGTGAAAAGCTTGAAGATTTAAAGAAAATGAATCCTTAATACATCCTAATAACTATGGATTTTAAAAAAATGCAAGCGGATAAAACTACCCGCACGCACAACATCAACGAAATCGATGCTGCAACGGATAACGTATACGAAGCATTGACGATCATCGCAAAACGTGCTGAGCAAATCAACGATTCAACTCGTGAGGAGCTACACGCAAAGCTTGAGGAATTTGCTTCTTCAACTGAATCACTTGAGGAAATCTTTGAAAACAAAGAGCAAATCGAAGTGAGTAAATTCTACGAAAGCTTGCCAAAACCAACGGCGCTAGCATTGCAAGAGTGGTTGGAGAACAGAATTTACTTCCGCAAGGAAGAAGAAAAGTAATCGCTACATGAGCCTTTTGTATAAGCGAAAGGTACTGCTCGGTGTTTCCGGGAGTATTGCCGCATACAAAAGCGCTTTTATTGTTCGAGAACTCATCAAGAGGGGTGCTGAAGTCCAGGTAGTCATGACCCATGCTGCTAAGGATTTCATTACCCCTCTTACATTATCTACCTTAAGTAAACGACCTGTATACAGTGAGTTTATTGAAGATGACCAAAAGGCCTATGGTGTTTGGAACAATCACGTAGATATGGGATTATGGGCTGACCTCATGCTCATTGCACCAGC
>Ga0255754_10002365_pt1 | contig 14131 bp, 10 predicted proteins | sample 101ome_22_FD_179954 | JGI IMG/M metagenome (GOLD analysis project Ga0255754, IMG submission 179954) | Coastal salt marsh microbial communities from the Groves Creek Marsh, Skidaway Island, Georgia - 101412BT metaG (version 2) | ecosystem: Environmental > Aquatic > Marine > Intertidal zone >... | reverse complement strand
GTGATGGATATCATCCGGCGCCGGAAACGGCGCTTCACACGTTTTGTCACGCCGTGCCGGCGCGATGGTATCAAATGGGTGTTATGTTGTCGGCGACCGACAGTTTGAATTGGTTTTCCACCCTTGTCGATCAAAAGCCAGCAGCGCTGACCGCGGCACTGGGGGATGCGTTGCATGCGCCATCACCCGTCCGGTTCATGCCCTATCTGTCTGGTGAACGCACACCCCATAACGATGCTGATATCCGCGGTGGTTTCACAGGTTTGGCCAAATCCACCACATGCGCTGATATGACCCAAGCGATTTTAGAGGGCGTGGCCTTTGGCCTGCGCGACAGTTATCAAGCCTTGGTTGCAACCAATACGCAACTGGACCACTTGATCGCCATCGGGGGCGGCAGCGCGTCGCGGTATTGGTTGAAATTGATTGCCACTATTTTTGGCATACCGTTACAGATCCCAAAATCGGGCGAATTTGGCGCAGCTTTGGGGGCCGCAAGATTGGGTATGATTGCCGCCACGGGCGATGACCCTGAGACCATCATTACGCAGCCGATCTGCGATGAACAGATCGATCCGGATGCGCACTTGGCTGATTCCTTTGATGCGGCCTATCAGAGATTTCGGTCCTCTTATGCTGGGTTGAAGTCATTTCAGTGACCATGCACGCACATTATTGATACAGCTTGGTCCCGACGGATGCCGCTTTGCGATGTCCGTCGCGTGCGCCTGTGCGATTTCAATATGGTTGAATAACAATCCCCACGAAACTTAAAATGATATTGCATTTTATTATTTCACATAATCTTGATTATAAGTGATAGCATGTAACTTTAATTTTCCGTGAAATTCATCTTTTACGACCCACCTTCTAACAACAGACTGAAGGCATAGATCATGCCACTCTCACCGTTCTTTGAAATATCGCTTGAACGGTTAATGATGTGTGCTGGCGCAGTCCTACCTAAACCTGCATTTTAATAAGAAACGTAAAAGGTTTAAAACCTCAGAAGAAAATTCCAAATAATTCGTTTCGACCTTCAAAACAGTCTAATCAGTCAATGTAATCTTCCATGACTTTTTATGCCCTTTAAAAAGTCATGAGAAATTTTCTTAAGCTAAAATAAGTTGTGCAAATTTGTTACTTATTCCTATAAAAACGTTACTCCGTTTAATTTTATCAACGTAATTCTTTTGGGAATGCGAAAGCGGGAGTGTACGGAATTCGATACCCCTGCCCTCGCGTTGATCATGTCTTAATGGAAAGCTTCTGATGGGCTGGGCAAGTGAACTAAATTGCTCGCTTTGGAACGCTCATGATGCTGCGCAGGTAGGATTTCTTGCAGAGCCTTCTTGCGAAGTAAAGCAGCATAGGCCTGTTGCATTTGTCGGATGCTCCCATCTCTTGATTGAAGAATTTGTTTAATCTTGTGTCGTTCTAAAGGTGAGACATTGGGACATTCCTGCGCGCCAATTGAGGACAAATAATCATACACAATACTATCTAGAATTTGATCACCAAACTCTGCGCTAGGGCTTGGCATTTGTACAACACTAAAACGGTCAATAAGTGGCTTTGGCATCTCAGAAATGTCGTTTGCTGTTGCCCAAAAGTTCACAAACCGAAGATCAACGTTCGCCATCAGACAACCGTCATAGAACCGACCATCGCCGTTCAACATCGACAATAGAGTGGTCCAAATATGGCCGTTGCTTGCTCCATCCTTGGCCTTGTCGATTTCATCAATCAAGATAACAGGATTTGCACATGTGTAACGGTGCATCGCCAAAAATGGTCCACATGGAAGCGTCGATGACCATCCACGAGATACTGCCTGCAAGCCGCCAGTATCAGCCACACCGCCCGATAGAATGTCCATCGGCAGCCCTAGTAACTGGCTAAGTACAGTTGCGAACTTTGTTTTGCCGCTGCCAGGTTGTCCAACCAGCAAAAAGGGCTTCAGAACGGACGACAATCCGGGATCACCGTAAGTTTGCTTCAATGCAATTTCACCAAGAACTAATTCTGCTGCGTCCGCAGCCCAAGGGAATTTGTTGATCAAAGTGTCTGCGATGGAGCTAAAATTAGAATTGGGTTGGCGCAGAGGAACGGGATGTCCGATCAGATCTCCATAAGCGCGATGTAGTTTTTGGGCATCAAGGGTTTTTGAATCACCGAGTTCTTCACAGATAGTTACTTCTACAGTGGCCTGAATACCTTCACGGCAAGAGGAAGTGGGAGAGAGGCTCATTTTAAGGTCCTTTTTGTTTAGGTCATGAATAAATGCATTGGGAATTGAGCCTCATATTCCCATGAGCATCGCAACAGCGGCTGTAAGCCTAGGCTGAGAACACGTCTTCAGCATATCAAATAATTGGAAATGTAGCGGAAACATTGACTTTTCTTCTTTATGAACAACGCAAGAAGGCCGCCCTGAACAAGGGCGGCAATACTTAGTATCATATGAGAAAAATGATATTCATAAGTTCTCATATATCAATTAAACATATAAATGTCAATGACTTAAGATAAATTCAGGTATTTTCATCCCTGGCCTACGCTGGTTCCGTATTCGGAGCTAATCCGAGTGATGGTAAAACTTCATGTCTGTTTGTCAAAAGTAGCTTTATAAAGTCTAGACGAATTTCCAACGTTTTACGAACAGCACCATCACAAGGTCCAACCTTGAGCAGATCTGCAGCTACAACATCCAGCCGATTTCTCATTTGGTCGACAATCTCCTGCCCTTCACTTACTGGACCGTCATAGTCTTTTCCGAGCCTAATTTGGTCCTGCTTCAAATCTGCTGCAAAGATAGATGTCATCACAGTTGAAAAAGCTTCGCCCTGGCTGTCAGTTATAAAATCACGATCAAACTCAGACTCTTTTGGATCTGGATCATAGATCACATTGTCTGTCCAACCGAGATCTTTTGGGCAGATAGCATAAAAACACCATGGTCTTGTTCTAACGCCGTCAGGGTTTTCGTCAAAAAACTTTGGCTCTAATGCATCAACACCGTAGCGTTCAAAGAGCAGCCAAAACCCATAGTCAACGTAATTTTCATCGTTAATTTCATCGATTAATTTTCTATTTTTATTTGTCATTATTTTCTCCATTTTCTTTTAAATTTAAATTAATTTTGTAATCTCTAATCTCTTCTTCTGTGACTTCTTCAAAAACTATTTTGAAAAGAAACCTTATATCATCGCTTAGCCCCTCTCCGCTTATAAAGTCTAACGGCCCAAAATTGATAAATATCGCGTTGATAAATCTAATTGCATTTTGAAAATCGTGAGCCTGACCATCTAAGGCGGCATCATTTGTGTCGCTATCATTCTTTGACACACGATTGTCGTTTAGAAAGTCAAATTCGAGTTGTCGTGGGTCTTCTTTGTGTTGAAATGATTTACCATTCATCAAAAATTTATGTATGGCATTTTTAAATTTATCATCATCAACCCTAAATTCGTTGAGTAACTGATTTACGATATGTTTATCAAAATTTGCAGCAGTCAAAAACTTAATTAATTTTTTATCAATAATTTTATTCATGTAATTTCCTTTATTTATTACAGAAATAAAATCTACCATACTCCCGTTAAAGCGAGTTTAAAATTTTAAAAACACAAATTAATATTTTCAATTTTCGAAAATCATTCACTTTATTTATTAAAAATTAACCAATGCGATATATAATGATTAAATCAAGTTACGACCCAAAAGTCGTATTTTAGCAAGCCATTCAAGTTACGACTTTTTATTAAAAATAAAGGATTTAAATGAAAAAACAAAAAACACGAGATATTAAAATTCGATTTACAATTGAAGAGTATAATGAAGTCTGGAAACGGAAAGAAGCACATCAACTCTCTTTTACCGAATATGCACGCATTGCGATGTTAGGAAGGCAAGCTGCACGGAAATTTCCCAGCCGTGAAATGCTAGCCGCAATCCTGACGGAACTTGGAAAACTAAGCTACAGCATGCACCAGATTGCGGAACTGTATATTAATGATCCTGGATCAACGCCGCTTACACAAAAAGATTTTGAGCGCGTACAGCATAATATTTTAATTGTACGTGATTACATCGGCAAGGCGGTGCGACTATGATCCTTAAGCAAACGCGTGTACGTGTTGGAAGCGCACAAAAACTTCTTGCTCACATTACGAGCATGAAAGGGAACCAACAGGTTGAGATCTTGTACGGTTATCCGACCCTGCCTTTAACGGGCGATATCATCGCCCGGATGAACGACAGGAAGTACGGCAATCGACATATTATTCTTAGTCCAGAATTTGACCTAAATCCCAAGCAATTGAAGTTCGCCTTATCACTTATTTTTAGAGAGCTAGATCCAAAAAACGGAGCAGCTGACAATTACTTACTCATCAAGCATCACAAGAGACGTCATGATGGGGAACATGATGCAGCTCACTACCATCTCATCCTAAATGAAACTACTCTATCAGGACATCAGCTTGATCATCGCATGTCATTTTTAAAAAATGAGAAGATCGCACGGCTCTGTGAACTAAAATTTGGACATCCCATCATAAAAGGGCGACACAACAAAGCCGTTTTGCATCAGTTACAAGCTGACAACTATCACTCTGAAGCTGCGTCATTAATTGAAATAACAAAAGGACCGCCAGCGTTCGCAGCGTTTAGCAGCAAGCAGCTTCGCGCAGCAGAACGTTTGGGTGTGAATTTGCCTAATATATATTACCAGATATCAGGGGCCACGGATGCCGCGGCCTTACAAAAATCCCTTTTAGAAGTTTCAAAAATGGAGGGGATATCACTTCTACATTTACCGAAACCCCGCATATTTCTTTTACAATATGAGGGAAAAACAATCGCAAATTTATTTAAATTTTTAAAAACTATGGAGATATATAATGACTACATCAAAAAATTTGGAACAACGCAATTTAGAGTTCCAAAGCATTACAATCAAAACACTTTCGCAAATTCACAAAAAGATTTGTGACTTAAACAGTCTCGGCTACAATGATGCAAAAGATCATCCGATCACAGGCTTGCTCAACAACATCATAACTCTCGAAGCTGCAACTATAGACACCCAAGAACAGATTATTGAATTGCTAAAAGCTCATCAAAATCTGCTCGTCGAAAATGAAAAGGACAATCATAAAATCAAGAAATCCCTGTACTACCTGGGAATTGCAATAAAGCAATTATCTGACAAGCTTGAGAAGCTCATGACCGATCAAAATTAATAAACATAAAAACACTCAGGTAAAAAATGAGGGCTTTAAGCGAACGGTAATCCTCCCATTTTTAGGTGGGTTTGAAACTGGAACTCACGCAGCTATTTGTTGTTTTTGATATTGGTTCAGTTTCATGGCGGGGGTTATGCCGCCGATGGCCATGTTAGGCCGGTCATTGTTATACGTCCATAGCCATTTTGTTGCGTGGTCTTGGACCTCCTCGATTGTGTAAAATATGTTCGTGCCCAACCATTCATGTCGCACCGTCCGATTGAAGCGTTCGATCGCATTGGCATAATCACGGGCGCGTTCGAAATCAGAGATATCTTCCCGGTCGCGATTTTTGATATCGGCAAGGCGGAATGCCTCTTCGTCGGTCAGGTCGCGTTCTTCGATCAGATATTTGAACTGCGGGCGCGCGCGGTGATTTTTAGAATACGCGTGGAGCTTGCTAACTCAACTACGCATCCGTGCCAAGCTGGGATCATATGGCGATGGCGCGATCACTTCGACATCAACCATGTCACCATAGATATCCATCTGAATCTTGATACCCTCGGCCGCTAGATTTGGTTCAACAAAGGCATAAGCAAGGTTAAGTCCGACCCTGTGTCCCCAGTCACCAGACGTCACCGTGCCGACGACCTTGCCATCTTGCATCACCGATGAACCACCCCGAGCTGGCGCGTGTGTTGCCTCTACTTTCAAAGTAACAAGTTTTTTGCGCAGGCCCTCTTTTTGACGCTTCAGTAACGCATCTTTGCCAATAAAATCACCTTTTTCAAGCTTGACGAAACGATCGAGCCCGGTTTCATAGGGATCAAATTCCGTAAGGATTTCAGATTTCCAGTGCAAAAACCCCTTTTCCATGCGCATCGATTCAACTGCCCGCGCCCCGAATAATTTCAGGCCATGCACCCTGCCCGCCTGACGCAAGGCCAAATAGGCAGCATAAAGCGACGCATTGGGCACATGAATTTCATACGCCAGTTCACCTGAAAAGCTGACGCCCATTACAGTTGCGGGCGCAAACCCGATGAAACATTCGCGGACCGACAGCCATGGAAAGGCATCTGCGGACCAGTCACCGCGCGCGCAAGCGGCAAGCACATCGCGTGACTTGGGGCCAGCGAGGACCAAGATCGTTTGGTCGTTGGTCAGGGAACGGATCCGCACATCTTCGCCCTGACGGATGTGCTGGGTCAGCCAATCCATATCATGATATTCGCTGGCAGCAGCAGATCCATACCAAACGCGCGCCGGACCGCGGTCCGAGGCAGGCAGATTGGCAACCGTCGCCTCGGATTTCAGCATACCATGATGGTTCAACAAATACCCCAAGCCGACGCGGCCATCACGTTTGGTCACGGCTCCACAGAACATACGATCTAGGAAACTGTGGCGATCTGCGCCGGTGATCTCGAACCTATTGAACCCGTTCACTTCGCACAGGCCGACATTGTCCTGCACGTTTTTTACGTCATCCGCCACGATGTCAAAGGCTTCATCAAAGTTAAAGCTAAGTGTGGGGTGGAAATCTGGCGACGGCTTGATGTAATCCATCCGTTCCCATCCGTTCACAACGGTAAACTCTGCACCCTCGGCCGCAAGTACCGGCGTCAACGGGGTTGTTTTGGCGGGGCGTCCAGCGGGGCGATGTTCGTGTGGGAAATGGAACCGGAATTCATTCTGGTAATCTTCAATCGCCTTGAGTGATGTCAGTTCCACATTGGCGTGGCCCGTAAACCGGCGCGGATCCAAAACCCAAGTGTCATAACACGCCTCGCTATGGACGATCTGCTGCGCCAGCAACCAGCCGTGTCCGCCCCCTTCGCCCAGACCTGCGCGCAATCCGATGATGCAAAACGCATTGCGTTTTCCGGGGATGGGGCCAACCAGTGGTGCGCCATCAATTGTATAGGTGATCGGGCCGTTCACAACCGTGCGAATGCCCGTGTCTGCCAACGCAGGCATGCGTTCAAACGCGCCCGCCAACACATCCATAACGCGGTCTAAATCATCGGGACACAGCGCATTGACAAAATTCGGATCAATACCATCCATGCCCCATGTTTTGCAGCCTTGTTCATAGAACCCAACCAGCAAACCGCCCTTTTCTTGGCGGCAGTAATAGTCACTGATCGGGCATCGCAGCAGCGGCATCCTATGGCCCGCTTTTGCGATATCTGGAATATCCTCGGTCAGGAAATACTGATGCTCCATTGATGCCACGGGATGATGTACACCCATCATGGCACCCACTTCGTTCACACGGTAACCGCAGGCATTGACGACAATATCGCAATCGATGTCCCCATGTTCGGTGTGTACTGTCCAAGTGTCATCCTTGTGTTGGGTCAACTCTGTCACAGGTGTATTTCGATAAACCTCGGCCCCTGCTTTGCGGGCGTGGTAAGCCAATGCTTGGCACAGCTGCGCGGGATCGATATCGCCATCTAGTGGATCCCAAAGCCCCCCCAACAGATTGACTGTTGAAATCAATGGGTGGCGACGGGCGCATTCTTCGGCATCGATCACTTCGAAATTGACGCCCATCCCCCGCGCCATTGATGCGAAATGGCGATATCCTTGCATCTGCGCTTCGGTATTCGCCAATCGGATACCACCGTCGGCGTGGTGGTAATTAATCGGATATTCGGGATCCTCGGACAGCTTTTTATAAAGGTTAATCGAATGAGTCTTAAGCCCCACCATAGTTTGGGTCATGCCAAAGTTTGTCACCTGTGCAGCCGAATGCCAGGTTGTGCCACTGGTCAGCTCATTGCGTTCGACCAGAACGACGTCACTCCAGCCTTCTTGCGTAAGATGGTACAGTGTTGAACAGCCAGCGATACCGCCGCCAATTATCACAACTTTGGTACGGGATTTCATTGAAGCACACCTCCGAAACATTTTGAATTTGATACGGCACCAAATTAGCGTTCAGAACAAACAAAAGACATTTGATTGCAAAATATCGAAACTAGGATTTGATTATTTCAAATTAATCAAATCGCGCTTGCCTAAGCTAGGACGAAAGCACCTAAATCAAGCGATCATCCCCCTGCGTCAAAGGATTTGGTATGGCTGGACAACGTGCAAAACGAAGCGGACGCACAGAACGCGTGGCCCAGCGACTGGCAAAGCCTGCGATAGATCCATGTCCACCGGGCCAAATTGGTGGACTGTATAAACCCCTAAGCGATTCCGATTTGCGGCGCATCTATGACACCGCGCTTGACCTGCTTGAACGACTTGGGATTGGCGAAGTACCTGACCAACTGCGTGCTGATCTCTTGGCGATCGGGGCCATCGATAATGGTCAGGGACGTATCCTGTTCCCACCTGCATTGGTCGAAGAAGCCATTGATCAAGCAGCCAAGACCTTTGTCCTGCACGGTCGCGACCCATCGCGATCAATTGAGGTGGGTGGCAATAAGGTCTACTTTGGCACGGGTGGCGCAGCGGTTCAAACACTGGATCTGGACAGCGGCACCTATCGCCCCTCAACGCTTGAGGACCTACATGACTTCACGCGCCTTCAGGACACGCTGGCCAACGTCAGCTGGTTTACACGCTGCTGCGTTGCGACAGATGTGCCCGACACGTTCGATTTGGACGTCAACACAGCCTTTGCATTGTTGAAACAGACCACAAAGCCGACCGCCACATCCTTTACCCTTGCCGAGCATGTCGGCCCAATTGTAGACATGCTAGATATTGCAGCGGGCGGACCGGGCGAATTTTCCAAGCGACCCTTTCTCAAAGCACACATCAGCCCGATGATTTCGCCCATGCGTTATGGCGCGGATGCGGTCGATGTTGTTTACGAATGTATCAAATACAACATTCCGATATCGTGCATAACAGCTGCGCAGGCGGGCGCGACCGCGCCTGCCACGCTTGCTGGTTTTTTGGCGCAATCGCTTGCCGAAACTCTTGGTAGCTTGTTGATGGTACATGCCATACAACCCGGATTTCCGATGGTTTTTTCCAATTGGCCATTGGTGATTGACCTACGCACAGGTGCGTTTTCAGGCGGCAGCGGCGAAACAGCGGTGCTGAACGCTGCGTCTGCGCAGCTGTCGAACTGGCTTGGGTTACCGTCTGGTGTGGCCTGCTCTATGACGGATGCCAAGGCAATTGATGCCCAGTATGGGATGGAAAAGGGCATTACATCATTGGCCGCAGCGCTGGCGGGTGGAAACCTGATTTATGAAAGTTCGGGGATGACTGCATCCCTGTTGGGGGCAAGTTTTGAGGGATTTGTTCTGGATGACGAAATGCATTCGAACACCTACCGCGCATTGCGTGGTATCGAGGTGACGGATGAAAATCTTGGGTTCGACGCAATTTGCAGCGCCGTATTGGGGGACGGTCATTTTTTAGGCGGCCAACACACATATGCCGCGATGGAGCGTGACTATTTTTACCCAACTCTGGCAGACCGAAATGAACCGCGAACATGGGCAGAAAACGGTGCTCAGGATGCTTGGACGCGGGCAAAGATCAAAGCGCGTGAGATATTGCAAACCCATACCCCTGCCTATCTGACGCAACAGCAAGAACAGGAAATCAGGTCGCGGTTCAACATCCTTGTACCGTGATGGATCGTTCATTCTATAAGCGCAAAGCTTTCAGATAGCCACGGCGTTTGCTGCACGACTGTTGAAATGATCTGCTCGCGCAGCAAACCCCGCATTTTTGTATCGATCAATTCCAAAACCGATCTTGAACAATCAGGCGTCGTCACAACTGCTATTGTGCGTGAAAATCCCTTGCCTGGAAAACGATGCATGGTCAGCTTTTGTTGGAACTGTTTTGCCCGCGAAAACAGCAGTGGCGTCGTGATCGTCCACCCTGCACCGGCCGCGACCATCGCCATAAGCGTTTGGTTGTTGCTACATTCAAATTTATGTGGTGTTGCCAATCCCAGTCGCCGCAGATGCGATTCAATCTGGCGCGCGATAATCAAATTGCTGGAAAACCGCAAGAATGGCAGTTTGGTGTGGCCCTCAAGAATATCCTTAAAACTATGATCACTAAAGCGCGGCAGAACAATCACAAACGGATCGCGCAATAATGGACGATCCTGCAAATCCCCTATGTTTGACTCTGGAATGGTCGTAATTCCCAAATCCAAATGTCGGTTGCGCAACTGCTCGATTATGGTGTGACTTGAATCTGTTTGGTACATAAAATCACAAGAGGCCATGTTTCTTGACAGAAATACCGCCAGTTCTGGTATGATATCACTGTCGAAATCTTCGATAGTGCCAATGCGCAGATAGCTTGCGTCTGCGATACTGCCAGCCGTTGCTTCTGCCTTGGCCTTGCGAATGACGTATAGCGCATCATCAATATTGCGCAAAAACGCCTGTCCCTTTGGCGTTAAGATCAGGGGCCTGCGTGAATGATTAAACAGCTCGACGCCTAGGTGGTCTTCTAAATTGCGCAAATGATGCGAAACAGTGCTGATCGTTAGTCCCGTTTCAGCAGACGCAGCCTGAAGCGACCCTTTGTGCGCACAGATTTGAAAAAGCTCTAACCACTTAAGGCTAAGGTCTTTGGGGGCTGTTTGACGAGGCAATAAAACTGTCTTTCTCTAAGTTAGGAAAATGCTAATGCGATATTTTGATAGTAACGATCAGATTTTATCGCAACAACTAAGTTTATATCACCTAATTCAGAAAACTGCGGATGCATCATAAATTGAAGCCATTAAAAAAGACAGCATCAGTATCTGCCCAAGAATTAACAGCACGAGCTTTGGTCAAAGGATTTTTTGGGCGCGCTGTGCCCTATAGTGACCAAATATAGGCGGTGTATTATGGGACCAGCTACTGCGGCCATGATGCCATGTTGACCGCTTGCAACATCAACAACGTGCTGCCCAATTAACGCACAAAGTTCAAATCGCTTAGTAACGGATGATCCGCCTTTGCGGCTAAACAAGGACAGGCCCCGTATAGTTAATTCGGGAATAAAACCGCGCCAATTCACTGTTTGATGGGCGTTGGCCCGTAAATGTCATGACATAGTTTGGGATGCGGGCCACACGCCCAGACAGGCTTTCTTGGACCTGCATCGAAATGTACCCGATTTGCGTCAGGTAAACAGTTCGCGCACGAACATCGGCATCGGCCTCTTGGTATCCAAATCGCATGAACATGGCACGGATTGCCGACAAACGGGTGGCATCTGCGGTGTGGACCTGGTCTGCAATATGTTCTGCCTGATGTGCCCAGCCGCGAACCGCCAAATCAAGCCGTGTTTCAAATGGGCCACCGTCCAAAAATACACTGATTAGATTTAATACCGCCTCGGTGATGGTTTCGGCATAGTCATCGGTGGCGGCGATTAAACTGCCTGTATTCGTTGACTGCCAATGCGCCAACAGCGCATCAAGCAGTGCGGCGCGATCAGGAAAAAACCAATAAAAACTGGTGCGTGAAAGGTTCAGCCGATCCGCAAGCGGCTTGATTTTGATTGCATCAATGCCCGATTCAACAAATGCGTCGCGCGCAGCCTCAAGCCAAAGCGCGCGGGATCCACGCCAGCCCGTGCTTTTGTCATCATCGATGCGATTTGCCATCATAACAACAATTTAGCGCACGCTGACCCAAGTGACAAGAAAATATACAGCATTGATTGTTTAATTGACACATATGCACATTTATGGAAATCTTCCGCTAAATGACGGAGCACAACATGTCCCAAGATCCCCTTTTGCAGCCCTATCAATTGAAACATTTGACATTGCGCAATAGGATCATGACCACCAGCCATGAACCCGCCTACCCCGAGGATGGGATGCCCAAAGAACGCTATGCCGCCTATCACGCGGAACGGGCCAAAGCTGGCGTGGCACTGGCAATGACCGCGGGATCGGCGGCGGTGTCCAAGGACAGTCCGCCCGTGTTCAACAACATCCTTGCCTATAAAGACGAGGTCGTGCCATGGATCAAAAACCTAACCGACGCCTGCCACGATCATGGATGCGCGGTGATGATCCAACTGACCCATTTGGGCCGCCGTACAACATGGAACAAAGGGGCGTGGCTGCCGTCTGTTTCATCCTCGAAACATCGTGAACCCGCGCATAGGGCATTCCCGAAATTGGCCGAGGATTGGGATATCGAACGCATTATCACCGATTTTGCCGATGCCACCGAACGGATGCAGGAAGGCGGCATGGATGGGATCGAACTGCAGGTCTATGGTCACTTGCTGGATCAATTTTGGTCGCCTCTGACCAATGATCTGAATGGCCCCTACGGGGGCCGAACGCTGGACACGCGAATGCAGTTGCTGATGGATGTCCTGACAGGCATTCGCAAACGTGTGGGGGATGATTTTATAGTTGGACTGCGCTATACTGCAGATGAGGCCGCGGCCGGTGGTATCACCGAAGAGGACGGGCTTGAAATTTCCAAACGCCTTGCAGCGTGTGGCATGGTTGATTTTTTGAATGTGGTGCGCGGCCGTATTCACACCGATCCCGCGATGACCGATATGATCCCCGTACAGGGCATGAAAAATGCGCCCCATCTGGATTTTGCGGGACGGGTCAAACAGGCCACCGGAATGCCCACGTTCCATGCCGCCAAGATCCCTGACGTGGCAACGGCCCGGCATGCCGTCGCATCTGGACTGTTGGACATGGTGGGTATGACCCGCGCCCACATGGCCGATCCACATGTGGTCAAAAAAATTATCGAAGGGCGCGAAGATGACATCCGCCCCTGTGTTGGGGCCACCTATTGTCTGGACCGAATTTACCAAGCTGGCGAAGCCCTGTGCATTCACAACGCCGCGACAGGTCGCGAATTGACGATGCCGCACACCATCGAACCTGCCCCCACCCGCAAAAAGGTTGTTATCATCGGCGCCGGCCCCGCAGGGCTTGAGGCGGCGCGCGTCGCGGCCGAACGCGGCCATAATGTCATCGTGTTTGAGGCGCAGCCCGATCCCGGTGGACAGATACGCCTGACCGCGCAAAATCCCCGTCGCCGCGAAATGATGTCAATCATCAATTGGCGCATGTCACAATGCGCCGCACGCGATGTTGAATTCCGGTTTAACACTTGGGCCGAGGCCGCAGATATCACCGCCGTGAACCCAGATGTTGTCATTGTTGCCACAGGGGGGCTGCCCAATACTGAACTGTTCGAAACCAGGCAAGATCAGGATTTGGTCGTGACCGCATGGGACATAATTGCCGGTGATGTAAAGCCCGGGCAAAACGTGTTGATCTATGATGAAAGCGGCGATCACCCTGCCGTTATGGCCGCCGAAGTTGCCGCCAACGCGGGCGCAACGGTTGAGGTTATGACACCCGATCGGACCTTTGCCCCCGATATAATGGCGATGAACCTTGTGCCCTATATGCGCGCACTGCAAGACCAAGATGTGACCTTTACAGTTGCGCGCAGATTGTTGGACGTGCAACGCGATGGCAACAGGCTGAAAGCCATGATCGGCACAGATTACAGCGACGTAAAAACTGAAAAAACATATGATCAGGTGGTGGTGAATTATGGCACCCTGCCGCTGGATGATCTGTATTTCGATCTAAAACCGCTGTCCTCAAATGGGGGTGCCGTGGATTATGACGCCTTGATTAACGGCGATCCACAAAATGTGATCCGCAATCCCGACGGGAACTTTGCGCTGTACCGCATTGGCGACGCCGTCAGCGCGCGCAATACCCACGCGGCAATCTATGATGCGCTGCGGTTGGTCAAGGATATGTAACATGCGTTCAACCAAAACCATACATGTCATTTCCGCCCATGCCGAAGGCGAGGTTGGCGATGTCATTGTCGGTGGGGTCCTGCCACCCCCAGGGGACACAATCTGGGACCAAAGCCGGTGGGTCGCACGCGATCAGA
>Ga0255754_10002364_pt1 | contig 14133 bp, 10 predicted proteins | sample 101ome_22_FD_179954 | JGI IMG/M metagenome (GOLD analysis project Ga0255754, IMG submission 179954) | Coastal salt marsh microbial communities from the Groves Creek Marsh, Skidaway Island, Georgia - 101412BT metaG (version 2) | ecosystem: Environmental > Aquatic > Marine > Intertidal zone >... | reverse complement strand
TCCATCCGCGTCGTCGGCACGAACGCCGGGGCGTTCGGTCGCAGACTCATCGCCCGGTCGCCGTCGCAGTCAGACTCTGCCGTTGCCGCGCGCGCGCGCGCTCGGAAAAGCGCGCGTCGCCCGAAAGAAAACCAACCGTTCCGTCTCTTGGGCTTAAAAAAGCCTTCAACGCGGGGAAAACAAAATCTCTCGCGGGAGACATCTGAGTGCGCGCTCGTATTCCGAGCGTAATCAAGACGAGGCGTCGAAAAAATGCACGAAAACCAAACGTCGGCGATGCGCCGTGAAGCGCTCGTACTTTAGTTTCAGAGCGGTTTTCTACGTGGGGCACATCGACGGTTCATGAACCCAAAAAGTGTGTGGGGTACCCCGAGGTCGGGGGTGCGCGACCGACCGACCGACGGACCGTGTCATGTGGTGACGTCATCGCGAAGGATGGTTTGGGAAAAAGGCGCTCGCGCGCTGAGGATTGATTCGGGACCTCGCGCGCGTCGGCAGAGCGTGACGCGACGACCGCAGTCGAAAGGCTTCGACTGAACGAGACCACTCACGATCATGATGACGACCACCGCGACTGGGTCGGTGACGACGACGACGACGACGCGCGCGAACGCGACAGGACGCGTGGGTGCGCAACGCCGATCATCGTCCACCTCTGCGGCGATTATTCCTCGGCAACGCGTCGTCGGCCGACGCGCCGTGAAGGTGATGGCGGCGAAAGCGGGTGAAAACGGTGAAGACTCGGGTATGCGTGTGACTCGACGGGAGTTGGCGACGAAGACGGTGACGCTCGCGGCGGCGTTGGCGGCGATGCCGGCGGATAAGCGGGCAAAGGCGGAGGGATCCGTCGAGAGCTCGTTCTGGGAACAGGTGGAGCTTCCGCTCGAACCCGGGGTGATTTTGCTCGATATCGCGTTCACCGGGAGCGATAGTAAGCACGGGTTCTTGCTTGGGACGAGGCAGACTGTGCTTGAGACGAAGGATGGCGGTAAGACGTGGGACGCGCGGGACGTGAGCGGGCTTCTCGACGAAGACGTAAACTACCGGTTTAACAGCGTCTCGTTCGTGGGCGATGAGGGTTGGATCATCGGTAAGCCGGCGGTGTTGTTACACACCACCGATGGTGGGGCGAACTGGGAACGCGTAGGTTTGAGCCCGCGACTTCCGGGTGCGCCGCTTGTGATCACCGCCGTGCAAGACAACGGCACGGCGGAGATGGTCACCGACGAGGGCGCCATTTATTTCACCAAGGATGCCGCGCGTAACTGGAAGGCTGCCGTCGAGGAGACGGTTTCCGCGACGCTCAACCGTACCGTTTCTTCCGGTATCACCGGTGCTTCTTACTACACCGGTACTTTTTCCACCGTCTCGCGCAACGACGCTGGCGAGTACCTCGGTTTGAGTTCTCGCGGCAACTTTTACATGTCCTGGGCCCCGGGTCAAGCGTACTGGCAACCACACAACAGAACGTCCGCTCGCCGCGTCCAAAGCATGGGTTGGCGTCCGGATGGTGGTATTTGGGAGTTGACGCGCGGTGGTGGTGTCTTCTTGTCCACTGAGACTGGTTTGCCGGATGAAGACTCTGAGTTTTACGAAGGCAGAATTGGCTCTCGCGGTTTCGGCTTGCTCGACTTGAGTTACACCCCGTCTGGCAAGACGTTCTGGACTGTGGGTGGCTCCGGTAGCGTCTTCTACTCGAACGATGCCGGTAAGACGTGGAAGCGCGACCGCGGTACCGATAACGTCGCGGCGAACCTCTACAACGTCAAGTTTCAAAACGAAAACCAAGGTTTCATCCTCGGCAACGACGGTATCCTCTTGCGATACATCGGCAAGTGAGTGAAAAAACCTTGAGCTGCAGCAAAAAGAGCAAGAAAAGAAAAAGAAAGAGATTTGTAATAAACTGAGAATTCATTTCATCCATGACGACGCGTCGCGAGATTGTCATCGGTAGCGATTGGTTTCGTTTTCATTTTTCGCACGAAAGATTTTTTTTCATTTGCAAGCGCTGCTACGTGTTTTTGACTAGATGAATTTCATACTCTGAAGCCGATCGCGCTTCATGAGGAGATCGCTTAAAAGGTCATCGCTACTTCCACCGCGGTTGAGCTTGTGGAATTGTCTGCGATGAAGTTCGTACAGTTCCTTTAGCGATTCAGTGTACATGTTATGGTACTTGTCGACGAGCTCGGGAGACGGATCGGATACTTTCGGCACGGCGATCGGCTTACCGACGACGACTTCGATCGGTTCTCGTTTCGGTAGAACCCCTTTTCTACCGAAAATACGCCTCCATATCCCTCGACTCAGTGATCTTCCGTAAAATGCCGGTGGCGTGATGCCGATGAGTTGCTTGATGTAAAGTTGAAAGCTTCTCAGTCGTCCACCCTCTGGATTTTCTACTTGTTCGAAAATGTCATTCTCACCGAATGCGAACACCGGCACGAGCGATGCGCCCGTTCGAAGAGCCATCTTGACGAACCCCTTCCGTCTCGCGAGCGTCAGCGTCGCCCATCCCGGACGCGCATCCAGTGCCTCGGCGGCGCCGCCGACGACGATGGCGACGCTCGCGCCAGGCTTTCGCGTCAAGTTTCTCATGACGCTCGTCTTTGTAACGCTATTGACGCCCAGCGCCATCAAAACCTCTCGTGTGAATGGAAATTTGAAGTTGATCGATAGCGTGAGCAATCGCAGATCGAGTCCCGGGAACGCCTCGTAAAATCCAGTCGCCTCTGTCGCAAAGGTCAACAGGGCGCCCACTCCGATGACACCGTGCGGATGGTAACCAAAGAGATAATTACCCTTCGGATCGAGCTCAGAGCTGACGTGAAGACGAACGGGAAAGTACTCTGCCAACACGCGCCAGAACGGCAGCTGTCTCATCGCGCGCACGAACCTGACACCAGAGCTATCGGCTTGACGATCGAGCAACGCGTACCACGCAATGTACGCCAAAAACGCATACTTGAGCCACTCGTACGGACCAAAAACACAGTACGTCGGGTAAATGAATATCGCGCTGAGCAACCACGCGTAAAGCATCACGACGATACCCACCTGTTCGGCGTGCGGTCCATGTTCCGTCTTATTCGTCACGAAGACGCTTTTCACGAGCGCGGTAAAGTACAAGCCGAGCGGAACGAACGCTAATCCAATCACCGCGTACCACAAGTAAAAATTACCCGCCCAAAACAACAACCCTGCGTTTTCATCGCGAAACGAGCGACGGCGTCAGTCTCGTCCCGCGTGGTGGACCGCGCGCGCATTCATCCATCTCAAAACGTTCCCGGCGTCCGTTCGAACGTTCATCCATCTTTATCCAATTTTCAACTAATAAATCCAATCTGACATCCGCTCCGCCAGCACCCATCACGCGTCGCGCGTCGCTCTCAAAACCCACCTTCCACCTTGTGATGCGTCTTCGTCGCCATCTCCGGCGGCTCCACGTACGTCGCCAGGCTCTCCGCCCCGCTCAATCCGCTCGACGCGCGTCGTTTCAGAAAACGCGTTTGCGCATCTTCACGAACGAACGCGTCGTCACCGTCAATGCGGGTCGACGCGCGAGGTTTACCGAACCCCCGACGCATTCGTCCCTCGTCTCGTCGTCGTTCGTTCGTTCGTCGTCGGTTCGACCGCCGTCGGTTCGACCGCCGACGCCGAGACGGCGGCGTCGACTGCCGCGCGTGCGTTACGCGCAGTGCGATGTGTGTCCGCGGTGGACGAAAACCACGAGTCCCATTACATTTGATGATTCATGACTCATAAAAGGCCCACGGAAAACTCACAACCAAAGCGCACGCGCGGACGCGACGACGTCATCGCGCGACGGGACGACCGCGTGGACGTCCGAGAAACCCCGGTGAAGGGCGGCGCCGAGCGACGGTTGGTGGTTTCCGCGCGCGTCGACGCGAGCGCGGGGGCGTTCGAGCGGCCCGTGACCTTTTAGACCTTTCGCAGTCGTCTCTCGCAACACCCAATCTTCATGGCTGCTCGACGACGAATGCCGGGGTTGAAATCCTTCCTGCGCGGGCTCTTGCGCATGTGTAACGCGGCGCTTCTCGCCGCTGGGTTAGCGACGGCGCTGTTCGCGTTTCACCTGTGGCTGGGGTTCAATAAACGTCGCGCTGGGATGGATGCGTTGGATTGGGGCGAAGACTCGTCGAAAAAGCCGGTTGACGAAGACGAGTTTGAGGCTGACGACGATTCGATGTGGAATCCCGGGGAGAACGCGACGACGTACGATAGAACACGGGCGAAGATACACGCGTTTTTCGCCACCGAGCCGTGGTTTTTGTACTTTGTCGGTGGGAGCGGGGTGTTCGTGGCGGCGACGGCGTGGTTGGGCTTGGCGGGGGCTGAAAACGCAAACGCGTGTTGCCTGGGAATGTACGCGCATCAGGTGATGTTCATGATCATTTTGCAGGCGGGTTTGGCGGTGTACGTGACGAGTGGGAAGGCGTACGATTCTGCGCCGAACGATGTGACGGGGCAGTACGCGAGGGCGTGGGAGTTTATCGAGGAGCACGAAAACGCCGTCACGTCGTTGGTGCTCGTGGTGCTCTTCGTGCAAGTGTTGAGCGTGATTTTAGCCGTCGCGCTGCGAAGAGTCGCGCTCGAGGGAGGTCCCGATAGCGATGATGAGGAGGATGATTACTATCACGATCAGTACGGACTCGAACGGGCGCCGTTGGTCGGGAACGCGATCGACATAGAGCGCGCGAGAGCGGCAGACGGTGCGTGGAGGACGCGCATGAGAGAAAAGTACGGATTAGACACGGCTGATTTTGAGCATAGCCCTTCGAGACCGCCTCCATCTAGATTAGATAGACAGAAACTTCGGGACAGCGACGCGAACGCGTGCGTAATAATGTAACGTTATTCAATATTTGTTTTCTTCATCACAAAACTACAGGAGGCGCGCACGCGCTGCGAAGCGTTTCATTCAACCGACGGCGAATGACGCGCGGCGTTTTACTACTGAATGCATCATCATTATCATTTCGTCCATAACAACTCGTATCATTTACTCATGAATGTCATGTAAGGATCTTGACTCGCCTCCAAAACATCCGGACGTTCGCTCTGCTTGTACGCGAGGCAACGCGTGATGAACGCCTTGCCTTCCGGCGATATGGATGGCTTGCTAGGAAACTCGACATTCTTGGCGTTTCGAATAGTGCCCGCGTGAAGGATTTGTTCCTGGGACATCTCGTGACCGAACGGACGCTTACCATAAATCATTTGGAACAAAATAACTCCGCACGACCACGTGTCAACCTTGCTAGAAATTTTTGGCGGCGCCGGTCCCGTCTCGAAGCACTCCGGTGGGAGGTACCAGTACGTACCGGCACCCTGAGACGTGAGTTCCATGCCGCTGTCGGCGCCAAAGTTTGACCCAGGGCGTTCTTCCATCACCTTGCTCAGGCCAAAGTCGGTAATCTTCACGCGACCAGCCTCGTCAAAGAGAATGTTGCCAGGCTTCAAATCGTAGTGAATGATGCGCTTTTGTCCAGAGCTCATGTACGCCAAACCGTTGAAGACTTGCGCCAAAATCGCTCGAGCTTCGCGCTCGCTGATTGCGCCTTGCGCCTTCAATCGAGCGTCGAGATCGTCACCGGTGCAAAGCTCCAAGACGGTGCAGAAACTATCGGAATCCACCTCAAAGACATCAATCAAACGCACGACGTGCGGATGATCGAGCGACTTGTGAATCGAGCACTCGCGCGCCGCGTGTCGCACGTATGTGCGCTTACGCTCCTCGCTCCACTGGGGGTTGAGTTGGTGAAGCTTACACGCGACTTCGCGCATCTCGTCGCAATCCCAAGCCTTGTAAACTTCGCTGAATCCGCCACGTCCGAGAAGGTTCATCAACACGTATCTATCGCCGAGCACTGGGTGCTTGTTGAACCGCGAGCCGTCTTCGTCGCGAACGCGCTTGAGAGCTCGGATGTGCGCCGCCTTCTCGCGCTCGAGGCTTTCGCGCTCGTTTTTAATCGCTTCTTCCTCTTTACGGATGATGGCCATGCGAGCCTTGTGCACCTCCTCACTTAAAACGTACTCGGCATGCGCCGCCGTGTCCATTTGAGCGCTCCCCGGCGGCGGCAGTCTCTTTTTAACCTCTTTTCGCTTCTCTTCAGCCAGCTTTTTAGACTCTGCCAATCGGTCGAGGCGTTGGTCGAGCTCGTGAAACGCCCGTCCATCTTCCCAAACCTCCTGAAGCACCGAACCGATGCGCTGCACGCCAATGGTGCCCAATCTCAAGCCCTCCTCGGCGATTTGCATTCGCATTTGCTTGCGCTCGAGCGCCGCCAAATTCACCGCCAGTTGATGCACCCCTCGTCGTCTCTTCTCTCTCTCGTCCGCGTGTTTCTTCTCCAAATCACTCATCGCCACTCGCAAGTCATCACAACCGCGATCGAGATCGTCTCGCTCTTTTTTCGTCTTTTCCAGTTGCTCCTCGAGCGTCTTGGCTCGGAGTTCGGCGGCGTCTCGTTCCTCCTCGACTTGTTTCACGTACCCTTGGCTCGGCGTCGCCTCCATCAGCGGAGACGCGCTCTTAAACCCAGACCCGGTGTTTTCAAACCGATCGAGCAACGACGTCGCGTTCGCGTTGACGCTCGCCGTCGCGTTCGCGCCCCCCGGATGTTTCCGACTCCGGGCGAACCCCCCGCTCCCGGGCGGCGGTTTCGAGTTTTCCAAATCGCTGACATCCCCCAAAACGCTCCCGCGTCGTCTCCGCTTCGCCCCGCCCTCGCGTTTACCACCAGCAGTCTTATCCCCACTCGCGACGACCCCGTACCCCGCCGCCTCCGCTCTCTCCGCGTCCTCGTCGTCCGAATCAGATTCCGAATCCTCCACCTCGCATCGTTCCACCCCGGCGTCCTCCCCCGCGCGTCCGCGCCCATCGCTTCGTCGTCGCACCGCGCCACCGCGTCCATCCTCGCTCGTCGGCGTCGTCACCATCCCCACCGTCCCCACCGTCGCCGTCGACGCCGACGCGACCCTTCCGCCCGCCGTCGCCGTCGTCATCCGCCGTTCGAGCAGTTCGAGTTTCGCCCGAGCCTCCCGAGACGCGGACTGCTGAAACAACCGCTCGCATCGATCCGACGACGTCTCGTCCGCGTCCGCGAACGGCGCCGCCGACATCGGCGAGGACCCGTCGTCCATCGTCGCCCTCCGTCGCGTCGGCGAGTGGGCGGACGGACGGACGAGGACGGAAAGATGGAAAGATGGATGGATGGATTTCAAAAAAACGCGCGAAAAACTCAACGACGACAGCTCGGCGCGTTTCGGGTAATATACGTAGAGTGGGGGTAAATCCTGGTTCGTGACCCGTCGTGATTCGACGATATTTCGAGACACCAGACGCGGGTGCCGAGTTTTAAGCCATACGACGGAAAGATGGATGGATGGATGTGAAAAAGCGCATGTATATATGTATGGGTAAAGAGTGTGTAGGGTTTGGTAGTACCAACGGCCCCGGGCGCGCGCTCGGTCGCGATCGCGGCGGCGCGGTGCGACGTGAGATTCCGACGAACGGACGGACGGACGGATTCCCGACGTTGGGTCGGCGCGCGAACGAGGCGAGCGAACGGCGACGACGACGGAGCGGAAGAGACGGAGCGGAAGGAAGGAACGAACGCACGGCGACGACGACGAGAAACATTAATCATGTTTTGGGGGTTGAAACTGACGCCCGGGAGCTGGACCCCGTACGTGCCGCCGCCAGACGTCTCGGTGCGGTTGCACGTGTCTCAAGCCACGGCGGCGTGCGATGAGACGACGAAAGCGAACGCGCGATTCGTCGTCAAGATGCGGTGCGAGACGGACGAGGCGGTGCTCGCCGGGGTGGACCCGGAGGACGACGACGCGGCGGACGAGGACGGATTCGAAAAGGAGGAGTACCGGGTGTGCTCGCTGATTGAAGGACGAAGCGAGACGTGCGGGTTGGATTTGGTGTTGGATGAGTACGCCGAGTTCACGGTTGAAGGGCCGGGGGAGGTGCACTTGACGGGGTATTACATGCCGGATTTCGATGGGGAGGATGGGGACGAGGAGGATGAGGATATGTATGAGGATATGATGATGGGGGACGAAGACTTCGACTCTGAGGACGACGAAGACTTTGACGACGACGAGGATTCCGAAGACGAGGACGACGACGAGGACGACTCTGAGGATGACGATTCCGAAGACGATTCCGAAGATGACGACTCTGAGGATGACTCTGAAGATGATGACGATGAAGAGTCTGATTCCGAGGACGCCGGCGTGACGCGCAAGGGTGGCGTTAAAATTGTTGAACTCGAGGAGGAAAAGAAAAAAGAAAAGAAGCGCCCGGCTGAAGCCGCCCCGGCAAAGACTCCAGAGCCGAAGAAGCAAACCAAGAGCGCTGAACCAGCCAAGAAACCCGACACGCCGAAGCGCGTGCACAAGAATGGCATGGAAATTATCAACACCTTTGCCTCAAAGAACCCAAAGGCGAAGCTCGCCGTCGGCGGTAAGAAGGTTGTCATGAAGTACATTGGCAAGCTCCCGAGCGGTAAGATTTTCGATCAAACGAAGGGTAGCAACACGTTTGCGTTCCGTCTCCAAGCGGGCGAAGTGATCCGAGGCTGGGACGTCGGTGTCGAGGGCATGCGCGAAGGCGACAAGCGCACGCTCATCATTCCGGGATCCATGGCGTACGGTAAGAAGGGCATCAAGGGTGTCATCCCGCCGAACGCCACCTTGCACTTTGACGTCGAGCTCGTCAAGGTGCTTTAAATGTCATAGCCTTTCGAAGAAAACAAAAAGTATTCTTTAATAACGACAGAACGATGATGATAATTTGACGAATGACTCCATAAACTCCTTTGCAAACCGCCTCTACAACCTCTATACGCTACCTACTATACACGCGCCGCCAATCCCCGCGACTGACTACTTTCGCGCTCCGATACCACCACCGTCCTCCCCGTCGTCTTCCTCGTCGCCATCCTCAGGAATCGTAAAGACGCTCCCACCACCCTTACCCGCGCGCTCGCCGAACCGCCTTGCTTCGCCCTCATCCTTCATAGCCGCCACCTGCGCGCGCGCAATCAATCCGTCCAACCGCGCGCCTCCGACGCACAACCCCACGAGCGCGGCACCGACGACGAATCCAGCGATTTCGTTCGCCGGCGGAAGCGCCCATGGCGGCGTTCCGGTGCGTCTCGACGCACGCGTCGCGCCGCCACCGGTACACCACCTATGTCTGTGCACATCAGCGTGTCGTTGTTGTTGTCGCTGTCGTTGTTGTTGTCGCTGTCGTTGTCGCTGACGACGTGTCGACGGCGTCGCGACCGCCGCGGGTGTCACCGATATCGTCGGCATCGACCGAGTCGCTCGACGCACCGCCGATGCGCGCGTCCGAGAGTGACGACGTGAATAATCGCGATGAATCGAAAGATTATTTTTGAAGAAAGATTTCAAAAAATAAACGTCACACGACGCCGACGCCGACGCCGACGAACGACGAACGACGCGCACCGGAAGTAAAACAACCCGAACGAATGAAAGGATTAGGCGGTGGACTCCCGAACCGCGAGGCCGACGCCGACGAAACCGACCCGGACTTTGAAAAGAGCGTCGACGGCGCGCAAGTCATGGCGGCGCTGCAACAGTTGCACGGAAACAGCGGACTCATCGGTGCGCTGCAACAAAAGCTCGACGGTTTGGTCGGCTTGCGGTCGGGGTTCATCGAAGAGCTGCATCCGCAAGTTCGCGCGCGGGTGTTGGCGCTGGAAAAGATTCAAGAGGAACACGACGAGGTGCACGAGAAGTACGTGGAGGAGCGCAAGGCGTTGGAGGCAAAGTACGCAAAGTTGTACGCACCGTTGTATGAATCGCGAAGTGAAATCGTCAAGGGCACGCGTGAGGTTGATGGGCCGGAAGACGATGAAGAGCTTAAAGCGGAAATTGCGGCGGCGGGTGATGCGCCCAAGGGTGTTCCGGAATTCTGGCTCATCGCGTTGAAGAACCACGAGGAGATCGCTTCGATGATTACCGAACGCGACGAAGGCGCGCTCAAACATCTCGTTGATATCACCACGACGCAACTCGAAGGTGAGGATGAAGACGGTGATGAATTGTGCGGGTTCAAGATTGATTTCCACTTTGAGGAGAATGAGTATTTTGAAAACTCTGTGCTGACGAAGACTTATCACATGGACGACGAAGATGAAACCATTCTGCGGTACATCGAAGCCAGCGACATTGACTGGAAGGCGGGTAAGAACTTGACCGTCAAGGTTTTGCGCAAGAAGCCGAAGCCCGGGTCGAAGAACAAGAAGCCGATCACCAAGACTGAACCGGCTGAGAGCTTTTTCCAGTTTTTCTACCCGCCGGAGGTTCCGGATGAAGAGGAACAACAAAACATGTCTGAGGACGACGCAGAACAATTGCAAGACGCCATGGAACAAGATTACGAGCTCGGCATGATGATTGCCAACAATTTGATTCCGGATGCGGTCAACTGGTTCACTGGCGAAGCTTTTGCGGACGACGAGGAGGATGAAGACGACGAAGACGACGAATTCGATGACGAAGACGACGAAGACGATGACGAAGACGAAGACGAAGACGACGAAGACGACGAAGACGACGAAGACGATGAAGATGAAGACGATGAAGATGTCGACGCTTCTTTCAAGGCGCCGCCGGCAATGAAGGGCGCTGCGGCGGGCGCGGCCGGTGAGAATCCTCCGGAATGCAAACAGCAATAAAGACAGAAAATCCACCGAAGCTTTAGCGGGAAAACTCTAGTTGCAACTTCTACTTGGCTACGCCAGCGCTTTGAATATTATTTTCTCGGCACCAATTATCTATGCGACCCTTCATGTCCGCGTCTACATCGAATGAATCGAACTCTAAAGGAGCGCCCGTGAAAGGATCCATCGTCGCGCCGGTCATTCGCAGTCGATGAATTGTCGACATGTCCACGTACTGACCCGAATCTAATTTTACCGGCTGCCACATAAAACGGCCGGTAATGCTATCTACAAACGCGTCGGGCGCAATTTCCTCCAAGTTTCTTTGACTAGGCACCTTTGCCATGCGTTCCATCTCGTTGCGCACGCGATTCTTTGTGGCTGAAATCAACTCGAGTCGCAACTCGACGCTGGACTGCGCCTGGAAAACGATGCGACGTCGCGTTCGACCGTCACCAATCTCGTTCGTCAACTTCTCAATGATTTCAATGACGATTGAAAAGTCTGGTATTCCGACGGATGTCGCACTGAGGCGCCGCGCCACGCCGTCGGAGAGAGCGCGGTTGGAACACGCGCAAATTCCAAAAATCGGAAGTATGAGTAAGGACGTTTCAACGACGACACCGTCGCGCGCGCGTCCATTAAAACCCGCCAATGGCGTACATCTGTGAATGAGAAACTCAATCAACTCAATCGTGGATGCCAATAATGGAGAACCTTCTCGTAAAAACACATTCGGCATGATGTCGAAGGACGTTTCCAAAAGTCTCAAATGGGTGTAAAGATTCACAAAGGAAGCCTCCCTCATGCTCCTCAACGCGTCGATGTCATCCCCTTCGCAATAAGCTTCGCCGTTTTCATGCGCATGCGTCGCCGCGTATAACCGCGTGAATTGATCGGCAAAGTGATTGAGCGACAAGAACAACCTCTCAAAGAACGCTTCTCTCGTCCGCTCGTCGTGCGAGAGCAAGTACGTCAACTGATTTCGAAAAAATCCATCCGATCCGACGTAAGCGCGCACGGGCATGAAGACCGGACCCTTTGAACGATCGAGCACGCCCTCGTCTCCTCGCGCGCACTCGTCGACTCGTGCGTCGCAATCATCGACGTATGTCCACATGTTCTCCGTCGCGACGAAGCCTCTGCCCCACGTCAATCCGGCGAGGATTTTCGCGACCCGCTCCGAGTGCACCGCCGAGATAAACGCGCAGAGCAAAGTAGTGACGAGGTTTTTTCTCGCGATGTCATCCTGTTCCAGCGCGCGTATCAATCGCCGCGGTGTCGCGAGCGCGAGCTCGAGAAACATGATGAGCGCTTCGTCCGAGTCCGAGTCACCGACACCAAAGTCGCTCGAAGACGCGTGATTCCTGTACCGCTCTCGCAGTTCTTCGACGTCGAGGGCGAAGATGTTCGTATTATCGCGCGTCGGTGGCGCGTTTTCGGCGCGCGCCGCGGGTTCGTCCATGTTTAAAATCCGTAAAACGACGCCGAAGCCTCTGCGGTTAACGGTCGAGCGCCGGCATCCATTCGCTCTCTCTCACCGCGACGATCCAACGAGCGGTAAAACTCGCGAGACCGGTGCCTCGTTACCGATCCTTCGTGTGGTGCCTGCGCGTCTTTTCGAGTCGGCACGTGAGGCGGCTCGAGCCGGCGCGCTGTGACGACGTCCCAGTCTTCGGTGAAAAAGTCGTGCGTCTTCAAGTCGAGCACGCCGCGCGCGCTGGATCCAAGTCTCTTCGAGACGTCGACGATGCACAGACGACTGATGAGGGATTTCGCGGTGGCGTCAAAATATGGCGTGTGAAACTTGAGATCAGAGGTGATGATGCGTCGATGCCTGATGCCGTCGCTGACGCTGGCGAACGGCGCGTACCCTGCGAGCATTTCGTAGAGCAAGACGCCAAACGACCAGTAATCCGCCGATTGGTTGTACCCTTGCGCGAGCATGACCTCGGGAGCCATGTAATCTGCGGTTCCGCACGTTGTGTACGCGCGTTCACTCAGCGCAAGCCTTCGACAGAATCCAAAATCTGTGAGTTTGATGTGTCCGCTTCCGTCGATGAGGACGTTTTCCGGCTTCAGGTCTCTGTATAAATGTTCGTTGGCGTGAATGTATTCGAGCGCGGATAAGACTTCGGCGGCGTAAAACCGGGCGACGTCGACTGGAAATTTACCACCTTTGAACGGTCCGCTCACGAGAAGCTGGAACAAATCTCCCCCGGGGAGATACTCCATCAGCAGAAACAACGTGTGCGCGTCTTGAAACGATCCCATCGCTCGCGTGAGAAACGGAGAATCAAAAGTCTTCATGAGCTGGAGCTCTCTGCACACGTTCGACCGCTGCTCGAGGTGCAGAATTTTCCACTTGTGCATAATCTTCACGCAGCACACGGTGTGGGTGTTGAGCGTCTTGGCTAAGAAGACGGCGCCGAGCATGCCGCCGCCGACTTCTTTGAGAAGCGTGACGTCTTGCCGTGAGTTGACTTCAATCAGAGACGGAGTCACAGACTTGACACAGTTTCTGTTGTTCCGCAGTGATTCGGGCGATCCGCGCTTTCGAGTGCTTCTCTGTTTGCGCTCGAACGATAACCAACGAAATCGCGACGTGACGGCGCCTCGAAGCGCGAGAAGCGATCCGACTCGATGCAGCCGTCTCCTCGGTTTGCGTTCCACCTTGTTGGACGCGTACGCGTAGCTCTCCAACTTTTTAGCCATGGCTGAAATCGTATCTTGCCCAATCATCCTGTGAAAGGACTCCGCGTCGAGCGTTAGCGTCGTCATCTCACCTATCGCGACGACCGTGGCTGTCGGCGACGTCTTGTGTATCAAACTCACCTCGCCAAAGTAATCGCCGCGCTGCAATCGGTTCACCTCGGTCAACTCTCCGTCGTCCATACGTACCACCGCTTCACCGCGAAGGATAACATAAAACTTTGACCCTTCCTCGTCGTACGCATCTTCTGGACTCACGACGATGGAACCGCTCTCAAACGTCGCCATTCGAAGCGCGTCAACGAGCATGCTCCGCGTCCTCGCGTCCAACGTTTCCCGGAACAACGGCACCAAGTTGAGATAATCCGTGTACTCGCACCGTCGCTCAAACGTCGTCTTTTTCAACGTCTCGTGAAACGTCGCGCGATCCAGCGCCCAGAGTTTCACCACCGGCGCCGCCGCGATAACCGTCGCCGTTCTTAAACACCTCCGCACGAGCGCGACTTCACCGAAAGTCTCCCCCGGGTACAACGTCTTGGTCTTCTTCGTACCCGCGTCTCGTCCCTCATCATCATCATCACCACCATCACCATCACCACCATCATCATCATCGAACCCGACCACCCGCACCCGTCCCACGGCGACGACGTAAAACCGCGTCCCAACCTCCCCGCGCGTCACGATCGCCTCC
>Ga0255754_10002358_pt1 | contig 14166 bp, 11 predicted proteins | sample 101ome_22_FD_179954 | JGI IMG/M metagenome (GOLD analysis project Ga0255754, IMG submission 179954) | Coastal salt marsh microbial communities from the Groves Creek Marsh, Skidaway Island, Georgia - 101412BT metaG (version 2) | ecosystem: Environmental > Aquatic > Marine > Intertidal zone >... | reverse complement strand
TCTGTCTCCTCGTCGCGTTCGGTTGAATCAACGTCCCGAGCGTTTCGACCCAGTGCCAAAAGCTCTCCACGATGTCGCCGCTTCGCGATTTGGGAGAAAGAGGATACCCGAGACCCATCGCTCTCTCCGTCTTCGCGTAACTCGCTGGTGTTAGCGTCGTTGTTATATCACAGTCATAATAAAAGACACATCATTCATGTTTTTCTTTCTTTCTTTCTCTCTTTCTCGTCGTTTTTTTCGTTTTACGCGCGCAAGCGTGCGCGGGAAAGATGTGGAGTTGATAGAAAGTGATGCATTTTCGTTGTTGTTGTTTGATGGTTGTGAAGTTCTCGTTTTTTCGTGATTCGTGTGCGTCTTACATGTGCTTTCGATGTATAATTAATAAACTAAATAATCAAACTCACGAAGGGGCGAAAATCTCCCTCCCGTTGACTCTCATGAACCGCGGCTTTTCTCTCGGAAAGACGACGTCGTTCGATTTCCAAGGCCATCCTCCGAACTGAGTTCGATCGAAATCTTGAAACGCTTGTCTAAGCTCGGCGTTCGTGTTCATCACCATCGGTCCGTGAGAGGCGACGGGTTCGCTGATCGGCCTTCCAGAGAGTATAAGAAACGCGCAGCATTTGTTTTTGCCCTCCTGGCCGTTGCTACTACTATCGCTATGGCTATTTCTATTACTAGTGCTCTCTATTTTTGTGCACTTTACGGTGAACGATTGCGAAGCATCGAGTTCTGCTCCCGTTTTTTTTCTAATCTTTTCTCTGCCATTTATCACCATTTCCTCGCCTTCGAGGAAATATAAATACCTATTCGCTTCTTTCCCAATCTTTGCTCTGGGAACAGAAACGCTGCCATTTTCCGCGTAGATTTCCACGTAAAAAACACCGACGTCGTTGGCTTCGTCGCTGGCCCACGAATTCTTCGGCGTCGGGGTGTTCGCGCTATTCGCGGTCGAATTTTTTGAACTCGCCTCGTCGTCGTCGTCGCCGAATTGCCCGACCCACGCGACAATTTCGTATTCGTTTCCTTTGCTCCTAATCTTCTTCACGTCGTCTTTCCAATGCATCACAAAATCTGGAGCGCTCATTTTTTTCCGGCTCGGTAAGTTTAACCAAATTTGAAAGAATCTGGACGGATTCGCTTTGTCGTCGTTGACGAGAGGGAACATCTCGGCGTGCTGGATTCCAGAGCCCGCGGTCATCCATTGAAGATCACCGCCGCCATATCGACCGGCATTTCCGACCGAATCGACGTGATCTATGATGCCATCGATCGTAGCCGTTATTGTTTCGAACCCCCTGTGAGGATGACGCGGAAAACCTGGAATCCTATGGCCGTGATAGAATCTATACGGCACCGAAGGATGAAAGTGCGACCCGTCGCCTCGTTCGTCTCTCACGCCCATCTCCTCGTCGCCAGGAGGGTATAAATCTACGTGGTAAACACAAAATAGAAACGGGTCCAGCGTTTTCATCGGTCCGCTAGTCAGCGTTTCTCTCTTTCGTATCACCGCCGCCGCCGACGACGACGAAGAAGAAGAAGAAGTCATTTCTTTTTCTTCCTCGTAACGACTTTTCCCGTTATTTTTCTTAAAAATCTCTTCTTCAACTTTAGTCGTTGCTTTAAGCTCCCGCGACGCTTTCCGCACGTTTTTCAAAAAGAAAAGAACGAACAGGATTGAAAACAGCGAAAAGAAGAGCGCTTCTTTTCTCCTCGAGAAGAAGAAGAAGAAGAACGAGGAAGACGAAGACGAAGACGAAGACGACTTCCTTCTTCTTCTCGTCGTCGTCGTCATTTTTCTTCTACCCCCACAAAAAAAAAAAACAAAAAAAAAAAAAAATCAACAAACACACATCACCAAAAAAAAAAGAAGCGAGAGAGGGGGCGCGCGCGCGCAATATCATCGTCCCTTCTACTTTTGACGACAAGAGAATAAAGCGAACATAAATAATAATAATGACGCTCCTGGACGGAAGAGAAGAAACGAGAAGAAGAAGAAGAACGAGAAGAAGAACGAGCGCGAACGACGCGAAGAATATCTTCTTCTTCTTCCTCTTCTCGTTAATCCTCCTCTTTTTCGATTTTGTTGACGATGACGGTGCGAAAAGAAGAAGCGGCGACGTCGTTGGCGTTGTTTTCGTCGGCGCGAGTCGCGCGGGAGGAGGACGACCTTCGTCGTCGGCGGCGGCTGCTGCTCGAAGACCAGCGGCGACGACGACGGCGGCGAGACATCGTCAACAACAAAAGCAACAGCAAAACAGAGAGATTGAAGAGAAGAAACGACGAATACAGAAAAAGGAAGACGAGAGACGCGCGGCGATAGAGGAGGAGAAAAAAAGCCGCGCGGCACTTCTTCCTCCAAAAGAAGAAGAAGAGGAAAAAGAAGGACGACGAGCGAGCGAAATGCACTCGTCGTTTCAACCACCCAACGAACAAGGAGGAGGAGAAGAAGAGAAGAAGGAATCCATTCCCGAGGAGACGACGGAGGAGAAGGAGGAGGAGGAGGAGGAGGAAGCACCGACGACGACGACGGAGGCGAAAGTTCCATCCGAAGAGGTTGAAGCGCTTCCGCGGTCGTCGTCGCCGGAGGAAGCAGAGGAGGATACGACCACCGAGACGAGTCCGGTTGAAGAAGAGGTCAAAAACAGAGGAGAAGGTGAAGAGGAAAAGGAACAGGAACAGGAACAAGCAATGGTGGAAGTTCAAGAGTCGGACGCTTTGTCAATCGGGGATTTGGGAACCGATTCTCCCAGTGAAACCGATTTTGATGCCGTTTCGAAGAACGAAGAGCGCGGAGGAGGAACCGTTAGTGAAAGCGAAACAGCACCAATAACCACGTCTCCAGAAGAAGAACAAGCGATCGACGACGCCATCGTGCCTCCGGAAGAAGAAGTATATACAAAAACCGAAGAAGAAGAAGAAAAAGAACAGGTTGACGGTGACATTGCGGTCGGGGTAGAGGAGGAACAACCGTCGGTGGAACCAGTCGCGGCGCCAGAGTTGGGTGAAGCGAAGGAGGAGAAAATTTTAAAAGACGAAGAAAAATCTGATGAAAAAGCAAACGACCAGCTCTCTAAATACGAAGCGCTAATCAAGGAGGAGGAGGAGGAAGAAGAAGAACTGGAGAAGATGGAGAAGACAAAAGAGGACGGCGTGCAAGCTCAGGAGCAAACGGAAGAGGGTTCAGTAGTAGCAGAAGAAAAAACGCCGGAAGAGATTGAAGAGTTACCGCAACCGCTGGACGAAGAGAAGAAGGAAGAAGAGGACGCTCCTTCGCAAAAAACGGAAAAAGAGGTAATATTCGGCGGAAAATCCGATACGCACGATCCACTTTTCATTAAAGACAACGAGGAAGAGAAGGCGCAAGTCGAAGAAAACGCTCCGATGCAAGAAGCAGACGCACTTTCTATGGATTTTACTTCCGATGATGCTGCCCCGACTACCGACGGAGCGGAGGAAAAGGAGAAGAAAGCTTCTGAAGAAGTTGTTGTCGCTAGTGAAGAGACTCCCGTTGTGGCCCCATCGGATGAACTAGAATCGACTAAAGAAGAAGAGAAGAAGAAAGTTGAGCAAGAGGATGCACCGATCAAGAAAGAAGAAGAAGAAGAACCCGAACAAGAAAAAAAGGACTGGGATAAATCGCACGGCGTATACGAGGCACTTTTGGAATCTGAAAAAAGTGAGGAAGCGGTTGCGGACGCCATCGTGAGCGCCGACAAAAGCAGCGACGGGGATGCAAATATCACAACGTCTTCTACGACAAAAGGAACAAAAGTTCTCGGTGGTATTCCAAAATCGCTCGGCGTCGTGTCCGCATCACCACTCACGAATCCGTCTTTATCTTTCGCGGCGTTCCGCTTTTCCAAAAGGCTGGGATACGCGTTTGCGCGTCCAGGTAAATGCATTTGCGCAGGTTCGTGCGAGTGCGCCGGCGCGTGTGGGAGCAGCATGGACTCTCTGGAAAAGCAAAGTACAGCGTTGAAAGACGCCGGCGTCGATGCTGGTATCTCGGTCATTTCAGACGCGTCTTTGGTATACAACGAAGATTTGAACTTGGAGAGATGGATAGGAGAAATAGCGGATCCAGCAAAATATGGATTGGAGCGTTTATATGCAGCTGTTGAGTATTACATATCAACGGATGTAGAAAACGAGGATGCTACGTTTTATTCAATCATGAACAAGTCCCCGTATCCAGAACTCGCGAAGTGCGACGTCTTTGATGCCATGTTTTCGCAACTTCGAGAAGACAGAAAGAACGGCAAAACGGTGAAAGTAAACGTGGATGCGAAAGACGAAGCAAAGCTCGCCGTGTTGACCGCGTGCGATGGATTTGTGAACAACCCGCAAGCGACCAAATTCGGTGGTGGAACGTCTGCGAAAGAGATCGCGCAAAGGTTCGATGCGATAATCCCTGCGGACTCTGGATTGGACGGCTTGATTTCTCTCACGTTTATGAGCGGTTTCGCTATCTCGGATTTAGCGTATGGAGCGAACGAGGAAGATTCCAAAATAAATAAAATGAGGAAAGAAATGGGTATCTCGGTTGATTTGGCCAATGAAGCAGAAGCAGTATTGAAGAGACTCAGAGAATCGAACAAAGTGGATGAAGAGTTGTATAAACAATCCACGGCGTGGTTAGACGGCGTCAAGGAGGCGCATCGCAAAGCGTTCAACGCGCACAAGGCGATTGTGGAAGTATGGATGGAGGAAAGCGATCAATACTGCGAGTCATCATCTACTGGGAGTAAAACGTGCACGCGAGACGATTCCTCTTCGACGACAACGACGACGACGGATCAGTTTGCGGAGTTGCTCGGCTCGTTTCCTGAATCGTGCAAAGCGTCCGATCCGAAAACGCGCAGTTGCGTGGACGACTGGTGGGATTGTGAAGGACCTGGAAGCGAAGGAAGCGCTTTTGCCGGCCAATTTTCCAAGACATCTGCGACGACGACGACGACGACGATGACGACGCCTTCGGACGCTACCGGTGATTCTGGAGGAAGAACAAGCGGTGGAAAAAGCAGAGTTTCCGCAGTGGAGGCGCTTTCAAACTTCAAGTATAAAGTTATGTACGATCGCGAACATCCTTTGAATAAAGCCGCGCAATTTGGCGCGCACCACTCAAAGAAATTTGCCCGCGGTACTATGAACGCCGTTAACGTCGGCGCCGGACACGCGGTGGCGAACTTTAAGAAAATACCAACCGGTGTGCACGCTGGCGTCGCCATTATGTTCATATTCTCTTTGTTTGGGTATTACACGTACTCGCAGTACAAATCTTTACAGCCGGTGAGTTCGTTAGAGTTGAACACATCCTCGGTGAAAGTTTTGAAAGCCTTCGAGAATAAGGAGAAAGCTTTGAGAGGTATTTCTAACGTCCCCGCGGGTGAGTTGATGCGAGACGATGCGTTCTGGGGAGGCGGTTTATCGCAAAGCGAGATGGAAAGAGGCACGGCGGGGCGAGGGAGTTCGCGACTGACTGGCGGAAAGCGGCGAAATAGAAATACCAAGAGCAGAGGCCCGATGACTGAAGAAGAACTAAATTTCTACGACGACGTATCGGATTAAGGGGGGGGGGTATTTAATATGTGATAATACTAGTATGCTGTACAATATATAAGTAATTCATATCATTATGTGAAGTACTGCTCGTGTCGCGCTTTATACTTTGCCAAAGCCGTCTCCCATTCTTTCACTCCTAATCCTCTCGGCGTCCTTTGTATGGCCGGTCCTAAGCCAGCTTTCGGCTCCACGCACTGACTCTCAACCGCCGCGCAGTGATCGCCCCAATTACAATCGTCAAAGAACAGCATCTTGTGATACTCTATGTTCGTGAACTTCCGTAAAATCGGAAAGTGCGTCTGCGCTTTGTTCGCGCTCAACGGCGGCGTTCGCCCTATTTGCATGTTGCCGTCGAACTCCTTCTCCCATCCAATCGCGAACACCGACGCTGCACTCACTCCCGGCGCAATTTCTAAATTTCTCAACGCGGACTGTCCAATTTTCACGGCGAGCGGAGTGTCCGCGGACGACGCCGTCGCTAATCTCGCGCCTGGATATTTCCCTTCGTAATACTCCGTCAGCGCTTTCCTGCTCCCTTCGTGCATTCGTATGACAGTTCTCCCGGAAACGGCTCCGATGACAATCCCAGTCTTCTCGTCGACGATGTTATCTTTCGAGTCGCAAATATCATACAACTGATACATCTCTTGGTTCCAAAAGCACGCGTCTAAATCAAACACGATCAAGTGCGGGTAGCCGTGTTCGTCCGCGTGCGCCGCGTCTATTTCTCTCGGGGTGTCGCCCGCACTCATCGCCGTCGTCATCGTCGTCGTCGTCGTCTTCATCGAACTTTTACTTCTACTTCTTCTACTCTTTGGTGTTGTTTGGAATTGGAAATGGCGTTTACCACTACAACAACTACTACCACTACTACTACTGCTCCTACGTCGCGACGAAAGTATCCACGGCGAAGAACTCCTCCTTGTATTATGCGTCGTGGTAGCGGCGCGTATCGATGATGTCATATATATATATATATATGTAATAATACTACGTATATATAATACTATGTTGTTAAACACGTTTATGAAGAAGTGTTTTTGTCCTCTCTCTTCGATATCTGTTGTGAGTGAGGAAGAAAAAAGTCCATCTTCACAAAAACAAAAGACCCGCGCGCGCGCGCGACTCATTTTTTCTCTTTTTTCCACACATCAAGACACGAACGGGAAGAAGAAGAAGAAGAAGAAGAAGAAGAAGATAAAAAACGAGCAGACACACACACAACACACGCACGCAAATAAAGCGCTCTTACTTCTGGAGAGATGAAAGTGACGGCTCTTTCGGTGTGGAAATGGCAGGGCCAAAACACGGACCCGATATGTTTAGGGAAGAGCGAAGACGTGGAAGAATTCGGCTACTTCCAGAGAGCGTCGGTGCGGGAGATGCTCACGTTTATATCTAAAACCATAGTCGCGAGAACGCAACCGGGACAGAGACAATCGGTAGAACAGGATCAATATTTAGTGCACGTGATTAACAGGAACGGGTTAGCGGCGATAGCGGTGATGGATAAGGAATATCCGTCTCGATCTGCGTTTTGTGTGTTACAGAAAATATGCGACGATTATTGCGACAAGTTTGGACAAGAGCAGTGGAAAACGATAACCGAGGACGATACGAAAGGGAACGAAATTATGGAAGACGCGATAGTGAGGTATCAAGATCCCATGGCAGCGGATAAAATTTTAAAGATTCAGAGAGAGTTGGACGATACCAAAGTCGTTTTGCACAAAACCATAGACAGCGTGTTGGCGAGAGGAGAGAAGCTGGATAATCTCGTCGATAAGAGCACGGATTTGTCGTTAGCGAGTCAGATGTTTTACAAGCAAGCGAGGAAGCAGAACCAGTGCTGTAACTTGATGTAGTAGCGTATAAAAGTAACGAGAGAGAGAGAGAGAGAGAGAAGTAATTATGTAAAACAGAAGAGAGAGATTTTTTAAGAGAGGGAGAGAGAGAGTACGCACGTGCGTTTGAAAGAAGAAAAAGAAAGAGAGCACAAAATAGCCACCCACACACACACACACCTCTTTTGCAATATAGCAATAATACTCCCAGCATATAATAATTAACCGCGCGCGCTGCCCCTCCAAAACAAAGAAGAAAAAAAAAAAGAAAAGCGAGAAAGACAGACAGAAGCACCCGCGCGTTCTTCTGGCTTTAGAGACGGAGGGAGACAGTTGCGAACGCGTCCTCTGCACTTTTGTCGTGTCGCGCGCGCGCGCAATCTCTCGTCGCAGCGCAGAAGAGAGGAAAGAAAGGAGGGGAAAATTATATTTCCACAAAAGAAAAAATTGGCCGGCCGAACACTCTTTCCTGTACTCCAAAACGAAACTTGAGGGATCCTTTGGTAGACTGATTTGAAAATCGTGTGGACGAGTTCGATCGCTGAAATAACCAGGGGAAGGGGTATCTGCAAAGAGACGAGATCGCACGACGAGGAGAGAAGAAGAAGAAGAAGAAGAAGAAGAAGAAGAAGAAGAAAAAGAGCGAGAGGAACGCGCGTTCAAGTTCGTAAAATCGACTAGAAAGGAGGAGGGTCCGCGAGCGAGAGAGAAAGAAAGGGGGGAGAGAAGAGAAAAATTTTAAAAAGCTGGCAAATAAATTTAAGTGAGCAAACGGTAGACAAGAAAAGAAGAAGAAGAAACGGAAAAAATATGCGAGTGCCGTTAGAAGCGACGAAGGAAGATTCGGATGATAATCATCGCATTCAGAAGAAGGCAAAGACAAAAGCGACATCGACTAAAAGCGCGTCTACGAAAGACAGCGCGGAGATGAATGATACGAAGAAGAAGAAGAAGAAGGAGAAGGAGAAGATTACATCGGGCGGCGCTATCGAAGAGGTGGAGCAACCACGAGGAAGACAAGAAATTAGCGGCATTGAAAAACTCGTCGCGGACGCTTTGAATAACATTTTACCGAACGAAAGAACGGTGAACATCACCGCAAACAAAGCGGCGAACGAACGGGCTAAAGCGGGTCAGAAAGTGCGGCAAGATAAAAAACAAAAAGAAGAACAAGAGAAGAGCGATAAAATTCTTGGTGCGCCGGGAAGAGACTACTCCCGTCTGTTACAGGTAAAGCAAAACAATCTCAAAAAGAAACAGCCAGAAAAGCAGAAAGAAGACGTCATCGTCGACAATACCGACGTGTCCACCGAAGAAGTATTTCTACACAAGACGTATAAAGAGGCTTTACAGAGAATGCGACGAGAGAACGTTCGGAAAGTGCGGGACCACAAACAACCGTTGAGTAAGAACAGTGATGCGGCTCTCGATGCCGTCGCGCGTGCAAAAGACAAAAGGCAAAGTAAGGATCTCGCTCCCACTGCTGCTGCTATTGCTGAAGCTGAAGCCGCCAAAAGGGAAACGAGCAGGCAGCAGGCTGCGCTCGCTTATCAGCTAAAACAACTGCAACAGCTGCAGCAAATACAACAACTACAACAACAACAACAAATACGTCAACAACAACAAATACAACAACAACGACAACAGCTTAGTTCTTCTTACCTCTCACAAATCCAATCTCAGGCGGCGTTGTTACCTTTACTCATGGGAGGTGGACAAGGTGCTACTCCTGGCTTTGGCGGCATGGAGGTCAATCAAAGCTTTCAGAATCTTCTCGGGCAAAACAATGTACATATGAACGCCGCAAACGGTTTTCAGAAGTTCAACTGGGATTCGAATCAAGGCGGCGACATTGGCAAATCTGGCGCCAATCTATCTGTTCCACCATCTGAAAACAACAACCGCTCGCCGTCGAAAATGATGAATAGCAGTCCCAAGCGAAAAAGAGCCGGTAATTCGTCCTCGATGTTGGTGCCCTCGGTTGATGCGGTTGCGTTGAAGAGAAACATCGGCTTCACTATCGACGAGCAGGTGAAGACGATTCGAAAGAAGATTGCTTTGAAATTCGAGCTCTCCGAGGCAGCCGCAGAAAAAGAGTTGAACCTCCTCGAGAATAGAAATGCGTTGCACGCGGCGCTTTGCTCCTTGTTCGAGCTCCCACATAGAGAATAAATGTAGTTGGATACGCATAGGCAGCGCATAGAACATCTAACCTCGCTCGCTCGGGGAAAAGACTTGTACACTATCCGATTTTTTTATTACGTTTTGTTTATTTGAATCAACGACGTGATGTTTGATAAATTCTACGCGCAGCTTCTCGCGTTTACGCACACGCGCACGCGCACGCACGCGCGTTCGTCTCTTTGTCGCTCCAAAATCACTTCTTCCTTTTCCCCTTTGCGTCGCGCGAGCCCAGGGGGCGCCGTTCTGGGAAAAAAAAAGAAAAAAAAACTCTTCTTCCTCTTTTCGCTTCACCAGGGCTTCAGACAAAAAAAGCACACGCCACCCCCCGCTCTCTCTTCTTCCACGGAAGACCCACACGCACACACACACAGAGAACACGCGCGCGCGCACTCGACGCATTTTCAGCACCGAACACGAACAACAACAACAATCAATCAATCAAAAAAATGGGAATCTTACTTCCAATTTCCGGCCAAGTCTCGAAGGCTGTGGTCCATCCGAACGTCATCTTCAACGTCTGCGACTCGTACGTGCGCCGCAACGACAACGTGGAACGAGTGATCGGCACTTTATTAGGCCACTACGATCCGAAGACGAACAGTTTGGAAGTGACGAATTCGTACGCGGTGCCGCACAACGTGCAACAATCGACCGGGCAGGTTTTACTGGACGTGGAATTCCACCGAGCGATGATTGAGTTGCACGCGAGAGTAAACCCGAAAGAGATTGTGATTGGATGGTATTCCACCGGGGATGGGATCGTGCCGGCGTCGAGTTTAATACACGAGTTTTACGCAAAAGAGATGGGTATGAACATTTCCGCACCCTTGCACTTAACATTTGACGTCGAATTCAAAGATACTGATAATTTGGTTCGCGCGTGGGTGGGGAGGAGTTTAGATTTTGGGGTCAGTTCGCTCGCGAGAAGGCGAGAGTTGGAAAAGAACGAAGGAAAAGAGGAAAAGAAAGAACAAAACGAGGACGAGGACGAGGACACGGATGACGAAGACATGGGCATGTCTTCCGCGTGCTTTCAAGAAATCACGTGCGTGACGAATTTCGAGCTCGCGGAACGCGTAGGCTTTGATGCGTTGAGTCAGACGAAGACAGAAAAGAACGCGGAAAACTCCAGCGCCGTGGAAGGTTTGAAGAAAACCGTGGAAAAGATTGAAAAGTTGTTGGACGAGTGCAAAATACGCGCGGAAGAGAACGGGGGAGAGAGTTCCTCGGTAGTCGTTGGAAATTCTAGAGTAGGTAGGCAAGTCGCGGAGGTTCTCCGGGCGACGCCGCAGTTGACAAACGACCAATTCGCCCGAGTCTTTGGCGAAAGCGGCAGAGATTGCATGATGATTTCGTACGTCACCAACGTCGCGAAAGTTCAACTTCAACTGGCGGAGAAGTTGAACACGGCCAGCTTTTTGGTTTAATTTTTAAAAGTATTTAGTTATAATGTAATAGTAGCACGGAAGAAACATTGACGTTATATCATTTTTAACGAGGAGAACGAAACGCCCCTGTCGTTGTTGTTGTTTAATGTTTCTTTCAAACATACATCAAGAAGCTAGAAGCACCCAAAATTTTTTTGACCCCCAAAAGACGTCATATCTGCACCCAACAAAAAAAAACTTAAAATCTCTCTCTTCTTTCCCTCTCTCTTCTTTCCCGTTCGTTGTTAAAGAAGAAGGAGAAGGACAATGGGGAACGCCCAAAGCCAGGGAGGCGGCAACGGAGGAGATCCAAAACAACTCCACATCTCCCCTCGAGATTCTCTGGAGGATAAGATGGAAGCTTTAGTCATCGTCCCGGACGTGATTGTGACGAAAGAGGAGTTGATGAGATACAACGGGAGTAATCAACACGAAAAGAGGATATATTTGTGCTGCAAAGACATCGTCTACGACGTGACCGTGGCGAGAGATTTCTACGGGCCGGAAGGACCGTACGCGAATTTCGCGGGGAGAGACGCCTCGAGAGCGCTCGCGCTCATGAGTTTGAAAATCGAGGACGTGGAGAATACGGATTTATCGGATTTGAACGAAGAACAACTTCAGGTGTTGAACGATTGGGAGCGAAAGTTCAAGTCAAAGTATAAAATCGTCGGGAGGTACCAGGCGTGAGATAGAAAGGAAGATATAGAAGGAGGACATAGGATTAAGGAGAAGCACCGCGGCGCCGCGTAACCCGCACCACACTACACGGAGAGAGAAAGAGAGTTATTTGTAATTATAGAGTTCATTCAATTTTAAATCACCACTTTAACTCGGCGAACGCCTTGGTCGCTTTCGCGACGTCTTGTTGTCTCTTGCCATCTTTTTCATGCTGCTGCTGCGCGTCTAATTCTGCTAACGCCTGTAAGCCTGGTCCAGTCATTGGAGCTTTTGGCGCGTTATAGTTTGTCGTCGTCGTCGTCGTCGTCGTCGTACCTGACATGGATGAAAAGAACGCATCGCTCGTATCGTTTGCTGCATCGACGGTGAACAGCGAAGCGTCTAATCCTCCCGACTGAAATAAAGACGAAGAAGGAGGAGGAGCACCGGATCCGAAGAACGAGGCATCGACTTCGTCTAATTGCTTCAAAATTTCACCCGCAGATTTCTTCACAGTATCTTTCACTCCTTCAATTTCCATCGCCTTGCGAAGGGTCAGCTTTACGTTTTCATCCGCTTTCAACGCGTGCTCTAAAACAGAGTCTCGTCGAGATAACGCTTTCGACACGCACCCCAACGCTTTTTTCGCGCACTTCCATCCAGATTGCGCTTCCATGAGCTCGGTATCGTAACCTAACGCTATTTTATCTAGCAGCGCTCGCACGATTAAGGACGCTTCCAATCCTTTTCTGTCGATGTGTTCGAACAGGCGCGAGAGCTCGGCTTCGTCCGGGACGAGCTTTACACCGGCAACGCCACACAACGAGTCGACCCGCTTTTGTTCCTCGGATCCTTCTAGAGGTATCAACGTCGCTATTTCCGAAGGCGGTGGTGGTGATTGTACTCCTGCCCTCGTAGGACCTGTACCTTTGAGCGTCCACTCGGAAGCTTTCTGCTTCTCCGGCTTTACCTCAAAATCGGTTTGTTGTCGATGTTGTTGTTGTCCTTCTTCTTCTTCTTTAGTAATACTATTCGTCGCTATCCCCAGCAAATCCGCTAAAGGATCTGAAGACAGCGATGTTGGTGTTCTTTGTCTCGTCTGCTCTTGTTTTCTTTCTGGTACTACTCGTTCTACTTCTACTTTTACTTCTTCCTCCTCCGGTTTCCCCCACGGTCCGCTTATACCACTTCTTCCCGATCCTCCTCCTCCTCCTCTCATGGCATCTGCTAACGACCCGCCGGTCATTTCAGACTTCTCATACGTCTCGTCCACATTCGCTCGGTGTTTCTCCCTTTCCTTCGTGATTTCATTCACTTGCGCCCCAATTTTCTCAGCCACGTTCATCGCCGTTCCGCCCGCAGTGCGAAGTAAACCGGAAGCGGCTTCGATACCGGTGAGCGACGTGACATTGTTGTTTTTGTTGGTGTTGCTGCTGCTGCTGCTGCTTTGATTACTGTTTCTTTGTTGTTGTTGTTGTCCGGAGATCCCGACAATTTTCGCGGAAGTATTACTTCCTCCGCTATTAGAACCAAACAAACACTCCATCGTCTCCTTCGCCCCTTCGAACGTCTTCGCTCCAAAATTCTCTCCGTTATCGGTGACAATGTCCCGTAAAATCTTCGCCGCGCGTTTGCTCAGACACAATTTTATCTCCTGCGGTCCTTCTCTCGCTAAAATGCTCGCCAATTTCAACGCTTTAACTCGAACGTTGATTGAATCGTGCTTGATGCGCCTCGTCACGTGTTCACTCACGTCGTCTATCAACGCTTTCTGAACAGAATTGCAGTCTTGCCTCGCAAAAGAAATCATCCCATGTATGTTGGGAGAGTTGAAGTCGTCCACGCACATTTGGTCCACGCTCGCGTGTAAACGCATTTTGTGGACGATGTCCATCTTTCTGTGCGCCGCGTGCTACTACTTCGCGCCGCGCGCAGAGAGAAAGTGAGAAAGAGAGAGAGAGACTACTCACCGATATGGAAGAGGGGTGAAAAGTGTAACGATTTTTACACAAAAAAAGGGGTGCCCTTTCTAAAATACACACAGTGGTAAGATACAACGACTAAAACTTTTCTACAATACTACTTACTAACAACCCAAACGACTCCAGTGACTCATTTTCTTGACTATTTTCCTGTTCTCTTCCACGGTGTCTTTAGCGTTTTGCATCTGCGCGGAAGATCTCTGCAACGTTTCTCGTTGGCGTCGCAGATTTTCCAAAGTATCCAAACCGGCGCGTTCGGCGCGTTCGGCTTGTTTTAAACTGTCTTCTAAAGCGACGGCGGAACGGTTAGCCAGAAGGGTAGAGTTTCGAGCGGCGTTGATGTCGTAACCGCGAGTGGCAGTGGTGGTGGCAGTATTTGTTGTCGTCGTCGTCGTCGTCGTCGATATTGTTGGGGTTATCGTGGCAAACAACGCTTTCCTTCGCGCCTCTTCGTCGTCCTCGTTTTCGTTGGTTTCGAACTCTTCGTCGTCGTCCTCGACCACG
>Ga0255754_10002342_pt1 | contig 14238 bp, 10 predicted proteins | sample 101ome_22_FD_179954 | JGI IMG/M metagenome (GOLD analysis project Ga0255754, IMG submission 179954) | Coastal salt marsh microbial communities from the Groves Creek Marsh, Skidaway Island, Georgia - 101412BT metaG (version 2) | ecosystem: Environmental > Aquatic > Marine > Intertidal zone >... | reverse complement strand
TTTGCCCCTAAATACAAAGACGCAGAATATTTCGGCAAAGAATTCCGCGTCCAACAATACCAAACCGTCACCGCGGATTGCAGTTCAAACAGTTGGTCACTGATGTTTGCCGATTAACGCGGCCCTGTTTATCCCAATCGCTGGGGCAGGTTATTGGCCCACGCACTAATTGTGCCGGCCCCTAGACAGACAACCATATCCCCCGGCCCCGCCTGTTCCCGCACAAGGCGTTCCAAATCATCCTCTGACACAATGGCGCGGGCGTGGCGGTGGCCGTGACGGATCAGACCTGCGACCAAATCATCACGGCTGGCCCCGGGAATGGGGTCTTCGCCCGCGGCGAACACTTCGGCGATGGCCACAACATCCGCTTCGTTAAAGCAGGCGCAGAAATCGTCGAACAGCGTGGACAGGCGCGAATAACGGTGCGGCTGATGCACAGCAATCACACGGCCATCACTGGCTTGGCGCGCCGCCTTTAACACAGCTGCAATTTCAACAGGATGGTGGCCATAGTCGTCAATAATCGTGACATCATTAACAACCCCCACTTTGGTAAAGCGCCGATTGACGCCCTTGAATTGGGCCAAGGCAGATTTAATTTCATCGCCACTCATCCCCAGATGGCGCGCAACTGCGACCGCGGACAGGGCGTTTGATACATTGTGATCGCCCGGCATGGGCAATTGACAGCCCTCAATCACGATGTCCTCAGATTGCAATGCGATATCGAAATGGGCGACCCCTGCGACATAGGTCAGATTGATCGCGCGCACGTCGGCTTGGCTGTTAAACCCATATGTCACCACGCGGCGATCGGTGATTTTGCCAACCAGCGCCTGCACCTCGGGGTGGTCCGTGCAACAAATGGCAATGCCATAAAACGGGATGTTCGACACAAAATCATAAAACCCGCGGCGCAGGTTTTCGATGGATCCCCAATGTTCCATGTGTTCAGGGTCAATATTCGTGACAATCGCAATTGTGGCAGGCAGACGGTTGAATGTGCCGTCACTTTCATCAGCCTCGACAACCATCCATTCGCCCTGCCCCATGCGCGCATTGGATCCATAGGCATGAATGATCCCGCCATTGATGACAGTCGGGTCCACCCCGCCTGCATCCAACAATGTGGCAACCATAGTGGTTGTCGTTGTTTTCCCATGCGTCCCCGCGATCGCAACATTCGATTTCAGGCGCATCAATTCGGCCAACATTTCGGCACGGCGCACAACTGGCATGCCTTGGGCGCGGGCGGCATCCAATTCGGGATTACCCGTTTTGATTGCAGATGAAATCACGATAACCGTTGCGCCTTCAAGGTTTTCGGCGCGTTGGCCAATAAATATCGTAGCCCCCAAATCCTGCAACCTTTGGGTGATTTTGCTTTCCTTTAGATCAGAGCCTTGCACCTGATAGCCCATGTTCAACAGCACCTCGGCAATGCCAGACATGCCAATGCCGCCAATACCCACGAAATGGATTGGACCTACATCCAAGGGTAATTTTGTCGTGGCTGCGTTCATGGTCTGCTTCTTTCTTTAAATTATCTGGTTTTCACGTTAGTCCGATGCCGCAGGTTTGGCCAAGGCGCCGCGCGCCTGCGCGACCGATACAACCAAAGCGGCCAATCGTTCGGCCGCGTCCGGTATCCCCAAGGACAAAGCCTGCCGCGCCATATGATGTGCGGCATCAGGCTGGGTTAGAACGGTTTGGATCTGCTGGGCCAGACTGTCCACATGAAATTGACTTTCAGGGATCAAAATTGCGGCTTCACCTTGGACCAAACCTTGGGCATTGGCGGTCTGTTCATCACGCAGTGCTGCTGCCAAGGGCACCAAGATCGACGGACGCCCAATGACAGAAATATCGGCCACAGATGACGCGCCCGCACGGCTGATGACCAATTGCGCCTCGGTCATACGGGTGGGGACATCATCAAAAAACGGCTGAACATCTGCCGCAACGCCGTTGTCTGCATAAAACTGGCTGACGCGATCGTGGTCTTCGTCACGGGCTTGGTGGCTGACACGAATGTGGCGCAGAATATCCATGGGCAATTGCGCAATGGCGGGTGGCACAACATCGGACAAAATGCGCGCGCCCTGTGATCCGCCCATCACCAATATCGACATCGGATAGTCACCGGGCGGAATATAGCCCGCACCCGCACGATCACGCACCGCGCCACGCACCGGGTTTCCGATATGTTCGGCCGTCAATCCATCGGGCATTTGCGTGGGCCATGTGCCACAGGCAATGCAATCGACCCATTTGGCAAATATCTGGTTTACCCGTCCCAATACGCCATTTTGTTCGTGCAATATGCGTGGGCGCCGCAAAATCACCGCCGCTGCCACGGCAGGGATCGACGGATATCCGCCAAAGCCGATCACGACCGTTGGGCGATCAAGCAGCATACGTGCCACGGCATTTAACGTGCCCGCCCCAATTTGAAACGGCACCAACAGCTTGGACAGCACACCACCGCGGGCAAATGTGCCCGATTTCAAAACCTCGATTGAAACTGCATCAGGAAATTTCGCGACATAGCGCGCACCGCGGGGATCTGTGGTCAGCTTGACCCGCCAGCCCATGTCTAACAGCTCTTCTGCAAGGGCCTGCGCGGGGAACATATGCCCCCCTGTTCCGCCCGCCGCCAAAATTGCCAATGGCGCTTTCGTCATGGTAAATTAACCCCGTCCCTTTAAAATGTCGGATATGTCCTTTTGCGGGCGCGCGCGCGTAAATGCAAGCAGCATTCCCAGTGCAATCCCCCCCGCAATCAGCGAAGATCCGCCATAACTGACAAAGGGCAGTGTCATCCCCTTGGCCGGCAGCAGGCGCACGGCAACACCCATATTGATAATGGCCTGCACCCCGAACATGCACACCAATCCAGTCCCCGCTAGGCGAATGAACGGATCGCGTTCGCGCATCAACCGGATCAGTGATGACACCACAATGCTGGCATAGACAAAAATGATAAAGGCCATCAACACAAAACCGTATTCTTCGGCGGCGACCGCAATGATGAAATCGGTATGCGCATCTGGCAGCGACCATTTCACCTGTCCCTCGCCCACGCCGACACCGAAAAATCCACCCTCTTGGATGGCGTTGGTGGCATAGCCCAACTGCGTTCTGGGATCGACGTCGGGTGATAAAAACCCATCAATCCGCCGCGCAAAGTGGTCAGACATGGAATAGGCCAATGTCCCGCCCCCGACCGTTAAACCTGCCAAAACGATCAATAAAATCATTGGCGCACCGGCCACAAAATACACAACACCCCAGCCAAACAACACCAAGGATGCCTGACCAAAATCAGGTTGCAGCACCAGCATGATCACCACCGTGATGGCCAAGAAAAACGACCACAACCGACCGGGCGGGCCATTGATTTCTTGGGCCGCCGCCATCAGCCAGGCGGCAACCACAATAAACCCTGGTTTCAAAAATTCTGATGGCTGCACGGATGCAAAGCCAAGCGCGTACCACCGCACTGCCCCTTTGCCGAAATCGGTGCCAAACACAGGCAACAAAGCCAAGGCAACAAAAGACACCAAAAATCCGATCACAGCCAACCGGCGCACCAAAACAGGGCTTAGCATCGACATTACGATCATAACGACCAATGATACCCCACCGAAAAATGCCTGTCGCTGGACATAGTGAAATGGGGCCAGCCCATTTTTTTCGGCCAAGGGGGGCGATGCTGCCAGCCCCAACAGGATCCCAATGCTGAACAGCATGATTACGGAAATCAAACTCCAACGATCGACCGTGCGCCACCATTTTGGTAAAATCGGTTCACCCCGTGATACGGGTACGGAACCATAGACCATCTCAGTCATGGATTACTTGCCTTTTCTGCCTCGTGCCTGTCCCTTTTGGGATCTTTGGGTTAGAATATACACAAAGTGCTTTCCATACCAGTAAAAATCGGGTTTACCCCGACAAAATGGCAAAAAACTGAGCATCGACCATGTATTTCAAAACCATAATCTTGGGCGCAGGCGCGGCGGGGCTGATGTGTGCCAGCACGACCAAAGGCGCGTTGGTGATTGATCATGCCAAGGCAGCCGGTGAAAAAATCCGTATTTCGGGTGGTGGACGCTGCAATTTCACCAATATTTACACGGATGCCAGTAATTTCATATCGCAAAACCCCCATTTTGCGAAATCGGCATTGTCACGTTATACCCAATGGGATTTTTTGGACTTGGTTCAGCGGCACAACATCGCCTATCACGAAAAAACCCTAGGCCAGATGTTTTGCGATACCTCAGCCAAGGACATCATCGCAATGCTACACGATGAATGCAATCGGGCAGGATCACAGATTTGGCTGCAAACGGCGATCACATCGGTTGATCATCGTGACGGCGAATTTCACCTGACCCTTGAACACCAAGGCCAAACAAAACAGGTTCGTGGCACGCATTTGGTTGTGGCAACAGGCGGCAAATCAATTCCCAAAATGGGCGCAACTGGCTTTGCCTATGACATTGCCCAGAAATTTGGGCTGGCGGTGACAGACACGCGCCCCGCATTGGTGCCATTTACATTTTCAGATGGTCGGTTTCGCGACATATCAGGCGTTGCAACCCCCGTGCGGGCAACCGCCACGGACACCAGCTTTGACGAGGCGATGTTGTTTACACACCGTGGCCTATCGGGGCCGGCCATGCTGCAAATCTCAAGTTACTGGAGCGAAGGTCACGACATCACCATCAACCTAGACCCTGCGAACACGGTCAAGGCGGCCCTGCGGATCCAACGACAAACATCCGGAAAACGGCAATTCACGACAGAACTGGCCAAACATTTACCCGCCCGTTTGGTGGATTATTTGGGTCAGCAATTTGATCTATCTGGAAATCTGGCGGATTGGTCGGATGCCCGCATGGACCAAATCTTGGATCAATTGCAACACTGGTCCCTGCGCCCCACGGGCACCGAAGGGTACCGCACCGCCGAAGTTACCGCGGGCGGTGTTTGTACGTCTGGGCTGTCGTCCAAGACGATGGCGGCGAAAGCGCTGCCAAACCTATATTTCATCGGCGAGGCCGTCGATGTGACAGGCTGGTTGGGCGGCTATAATTTTCAATGGGCCTGGTCCAGCGGTGTCGCAGCGGGCCGCGCGATTGAAACGGCCGCCTAGCGGTCCCCACCCTGTGCCGCGATCCACTGCTGCACCTGCGCGATATAATCATCCCCGCGCTGTTCAAAGTTATCATATTGATCCATGCTGGCCGCGGCGGGGGCCAGTAAAACGGTATCGCCTGACTTGGCATCAGATGCGGCCTTGGCCACAGCAGCCTGCATGGTTGTACAAACGTCGCAGTCAATACCCAAATCCATCGCGAATTTCGCGGCCTCGCGGCCAATCACATAGGCCCGCGTGACCCGCTGTGCCGCGATTTCGGGCAAAGGATCTAAACCGCCATCTTTGGCCAACCCGCCACAAATCCATCGGATATTATCAAAGGCCGACAAAGCCTTGGCGGCGCTGTCCACGTTTGTGGCCTTGCTGTCATTGACAAATGTGATGCCTGCATGCTGCGCAATTGTTTGCGACCGGTGTGCCAAGCCCTGAAAGCTGGCCATCGCCTGTTCAATCACACGCGGCGCAATCCCCACAGCACGCGCGGCCGCATAGGCGGCACAGGCATTTTGATGGTTATGCGCCCCGGGCAGTCCCGTCATTTCACGCAGATCGATGGATGCGACCTGCCGCCCTTTGCGGTATTCGGACAAAAACCCTTTGCGCGCGAACACGGACCAGCCGGCCTGATCCAATTTGCGCGCGACGGACACTTGGATCACCCGATCATCTGACGCACCTTGGGCCATTTGGTTTGCAACAAACTGGCCTTCGACTTCATCGACACCAATGACGGCGCGGTCGGGGCCGCCTTCGGCGAACAGACGACGTTTTGCGGCGAAATATCCGCCCAAGCCTGCGTGTCGATCCAGGTGGTCCGGCGACAGGTTTGTCAACACAGCCACATCAGGCGTCAGCGCGCGGGCCAATTCTGATTGGTAACTGGACAGCTCTAGCACCACCACTTCGCCATCCTGTAAGGGATCCAAATCGAACACACCCCGACCAATATTGCCCGCCAATTGCGTTGGACGGCCCGCATGATCAAAGATGTGATGGATCAGCGTCGATGTGGTTGATTTTCCGTTCGTTCCAGTTACTGCAATTACGCGTGGGATCGTATCGAAACTGGTCCATTCTTGACCACCAAGGGATCGAAAAAACAAACCAATGTCATTATCGATGGCAACGCCTGCCTGCATCGCAGACCAAATAATCGGGTTCGGCACCGGATATAGATGCGCGATACCGGGGCTGACGATCAGACTGTCCATATCATTCCAGTCTGCACGCGACAGATCCACCGGATCAAAGCCCTGCCCCTGCGCCACAGCGCGTGCAGCGGGGTTGTCATCCCAGACCCAAACCACTGCGCCACTGTCGCGCAACGCACGCGCCGCGGATAATCCAGATCGACCCAATCCCAAAACAGCAATGGTTCGGCCCTGAACCCCCTGCACATTCAGCATATGTTTTCCCCAACAGTTGAAACGCTCTTGGGCTAGTTTTCGTTCTTTGTCACGCCTAACGCAAGGGGCAGATTACGGAATTTGCGCTAAACCCAGATCAAATCTGACGCAATCCCTGTTTGGTTTTCAAACCCGGGCGTGGCGTCTAGGGGTCCAATCCATGTGCCATCCTCTAACCGTTGCAAAGATTGCATTTCACTGCTGCCGTTGGTTTCAAACACACCGATATCGATTGAATGCATTCGCGCAGCCGGCCCATCCATGGCGGTAAAGCTGCCTTCGTAACTTAGAAATTCGATAACATCGCCGTTATCGACCAGCGCAATACCGTCTGTGCCATTTTGCAGCCCGCTCATCGGAGCGTCCCAAACATAGTAGTCAAAGGCTGCATCACTGTTGACCAAATCCACATCCATTGATGTCAGTGGAATAACCGAATACATATTTTGCAGTCCCTCTTTGCCATTGTACATATACAGCGACATTTGCGAAACATCATAACCGTTGGTCACACGCACTTCGACCATTTCATTGTCATCCAACCCAGTGTCGTCATAATGAATTTCGTTGATGCGTGGGCTGGTGTCGATTTCTGCGCTGTCCTTGATGGTAATGACCATATCATGCTGGTCCGTGGCCCCCGATGGATCCCGCGCCTCAAGCGTGATGTGATACGAATTGTCACCATTTGCATCCTCAGGTGTTTCAAAATCAGGCGCAGTGACAAAGCTAAGTCGTTGTGTATCTGCGTCATAAGCAAACAACGCCCCATCGCCTGTGTCCAGCACGGTCACATCAACGGATTTAAATTCGGGATCCGTCACATCAATACGACCCACAAAGGTGGTGTTTTCCCACATTTCGATCTGATCTGGTGCGATAATTTCGGGCGGGTAATTCACCCCCGTAATTGATATGGTCACCGTGACGTCATGCACCCCACCAGTTTCTGAAGTAATTTGATAGCTAAATCGATCCTCAATCACGCCACCTTCGAACAACGGTGCAAAAGCATCACCCGGATCATAGGTGACGTACCCATCGTGAACCGTAATATCGATACCACGGTCTGATTTTAACGAAAAATTACCATAAGTTACCGCGATATCTGCGGGGTTTATATCGTTTGCCGCCAACTCTTGAAACGTGATGCGCACACTTTCGTCAGCATATATTTCAAATCGGTCATGGTCTGGATCCACATCATTTTGGCGCCCATCTAGATAATAGACATAATCTTGCGCTTGGAAATAAACTGCCTCGACCCCATAAAGGATATCTGTGCCACGATCTGCAATGTTGCCCGTGGATCGTACGATCACCTTGCCCGAGCTGTCGAATGTCAGCACATAGTCATCAAATTCGCCCTGATACAGGGCCGTATCAAAACCCTGCCCGCCATATAATTTATCACGCCCGCGCCCACCGATCAAAATATCATCGCCCGCGCCGCCATATAATTTATCACGCCCGTTGCCGCCGTATAAAATGTCATTGCCATCGCCTGCGAGAATGATGTCCTTGCGTCGGCCGCCATGGATCACATCATCACCCGCGCCAGAATAAATCGTGTCACGACCGCCATTGGCCCAAATAGTATCATCCCCATCGCCCGTGATGATCCAATTTTTGCGCGAGGATGCAAAAATAAATTGATCCCAGATATCCACATCAAATTCAGACATAAAAACCCCCAGTCCTTCAGTTCGATCACAAACTGAAGGACAAAGGTTAGCAAAGTATTTACATCGCTAATTTTAACGAATTTTCAGGGTGGCCAAGCCAATCATCGCAAGGATTAACGCAATGATCCAAAACCGGATCACAATCTGGGGTTCGGCCCAGCCCTTTTTTTCGAAATGATGGTGGATGGGGGCCATCAAAAACACGCGCTTGCCGGTGCGTTTGAAATACAGAACTTGGATAATGACCGACAATGCTTCGACCACGAATAAACCGCCCACAATGGCCAATACGATTTCGTGTTTTGTGGTCACCGCAATCGCACCCAACGCACCGCCCAAGGCCAAGGATCCTGTATCCCCCATAAACACGGCTGCAGGGGGCGCGTTATACCACAAAAACCCCATGCCGCCGCCAATCAGCGCGGAACAGAATATCAATATTTCACCCGTGCCGGGGACATAATGCACATCCAGATATTCGGTGAAATCGCTGCGCCCCACCGCATAGGCAATAACCCCCAAGGCACCTGCGGCAATCATCACGGGCATAATCGCCAATCCATCCAAACCATCGGTCAGATTGACCGCGTTTGCCGCGCCCACAATGACGACCATCGCAAAGGGGATAAAGAAATAACCAAGGTAAATCAGCGTGTCCTTGAACACGGGCAAGGCCAATTGGAACTGTAATCCCTCTGGATGGCTGATGGCCGACACATAGGCCGCAACACCGGAAATCACAAACCCCAAGGCCAGTCGCACACGGCCTGGCACGCCAGCGGTGTTTTGTTTGCTGACCTTGGCGTAATCATCGGCGAACCCGATCAAGCCAAAGCTTAGCGTGACCAACAGCACGATCCAGACAAACACATTATCCAATCGCGCCCACATGATCGTCGAAAACACCAAGGCAGACAGGATCAATAAACCGCCCATTGTTGGGGTGCCCGCTTTGACGAAATGGCCCTCGGGGCCATCGTCGCGGATAGGTTGACCTTTGCCCTGCCGTTTCCGCAAAACATTGATTAAGGGACGGCCAAAAATGAAACCGAACACCAGTGCCGTGAAAAACGCACCGCCCGCCCGAAAGGTGATATAGCGAAACAGGTTAAAAAAATCACCGCCGTCGGACAGTTCGGTTAGCCAATATAGCATTTGTTATCCCTCAATCTTTGTCCGCGCTATGGCGCAAATGGCGCAACGCGTCAACCACCTGCCCCATACCCATGCTTAGGGACGCTTTCAATAACACCACGTCTTGGGGTTGAATTTCGGCCGGCAAGGATGTCACCGCCGCCTCAAGCGTTTCAAAATGCGCGCCCCGTATACGCGTGGGCAGCACATCATGCAAAGATTGCATCAATGGACCAAGCGTGTGGATCACATCCACATTGTCAATTTCGTCCCATGTTGCAATGTCGCGGTGCAATGCCTGTTCGTCTGGGCCCAATTCCTTCATATCGCCCAAAATGGCGATACGGCGTTTGCCCTGCACGGCCGAAGACAGCACCGATAGTGATGCACGCAGCGATGCAGGGTTTGAATTATAGGCATCATCAATGATAAAAAACTGGCCCTTGGGCAGGGCAATCGTTTCACGCGCACCGCGGCCTGTTACGGGGGTCCAGTGTGCTAAATCTTGGGCCGCGCGATGAATATCGCCGCCCGCTTGGTCAATCGCCAAAATCGCACCCAGCGCATTTAACGCAAAATGCCGGCCAGCGGATTGCACCACGGCCGACAGGCTTTGCCCCAACACAAAGGCATCTAATTTGGTTACATCTGATCCAACGCGGATACGCACCGCTTGGGCATCGGGGGCCTGTTCGCCAAACCATTTCACCGCAACGCCCGATTGAGCGGCATATTCGGCCAAAACGGGGGCCGTTTCGATATCGCCGTTGAACACGGCCACACCATCGAGCATCAGCCCATCAATGATCGATGCCTTTTCCAGCGCAATTTTTTCGACGCTGCCAAAGGCTTCTAGGTGGGCGGGCCCAACGGTTGTGACCATGGCCACATGGGGACGGGCCAGTTTGGTCAGGGGGGAAATTTCGCCCGGATGGTTCATGCCGATTTCAATGACAGCAAATTCCGTATCCGCAGGCATGCGCGCCAAGGTCAGCGGAACACCCCAATGGTTATTATAACTGGCGACCGATGCGTGGGTGCGCCCCTGTTGGGCCAGCATGTCACGCAGCATTTCTTTGGTTGATGTTTTGCCCACCGATCCTGTCACCGCAATCACGCGACCCTGCATACGCGCGCGCGCAGCAATGGCCAGCTGTTCCAAGCCTTGCAGGACATCTGGGACAATCAACAATGGCGCGTCGTCTGGCACGCCATCAGGACGATGATCAACCAAAGCCGCCGACGCCCCATTTTCCAAGGCTTGAGCCACAAAATCATGACCGTCCCGCGCAGATTTCAGGGCAACGAATAAATCGCCAGCCTGTAATGTCCGCGTATCAATGGAAACGCCGCCAGCGGTCCATTCGCGGGTTGATTGCCCGCCCGTTGCCGCCTGCGCATCTGATGAGGTCCAAAGTGCCATTTACGAAATCTTTCCCTCTAACACGGCCGCCGCGATTGAGGCCTGTTCCACATCATCAAAGGGAAACACATCATCCCCAATCGTTTGACCGGTTTCATGTCCCTTGCCCATAATCAATAACCCATCACTTGGCTCTAGGATGGACACGGCGCGCAAAATCGCCTCGGCGCGGTCGCCAATTTCGATAACATCCGCGGGGCCAGTGGCCCCTGCGCGCACCATCGCGCGGATGGATGCAGGATCTTCGCTGCGGGGATTGTCATCGGTGATGATAACAACATCTGCACTTTGCGCTGCCGCCTGCCCCATCAGGGGCCGTTTGGTTGTATCGCGATCACCACCTGCCCCAATCACGGCGATCAGACGTCCCATCACATGGGGGCGAAATGCCGTGACAGCCGTTTCAATTGCATCAGGCGTATGCGCGTAATCAACAAAAACACTGGCGCCGTTTGACCGCTCGGCGGCAAATTCCATGCGTCCCCGGACAGTGGTCAAATGTGATAGCGTATCAAACACATGTGATGGCTCTGCCCCTGCGGCGATGACCAAAGCAGCCGCCATTAAAACATTGGCCGCCTGAAACCCACCGATTAGGGCCAAACGTGTTTGATACACCTTGCCCCCATAAGAAAACCGCAGGTCTTGGCCCGTTCCATCAAAACGCTGATTTAATATCCGCAGATCCGCATCATCGTGTTGCCCCACCGTGATGACATTGGTTTGCATCCCGCGCAGACGTTCTGCAAATTTGGCCAATTCAGGGGCATCTATATTTAAAACCGCTGTGCCGTCAGCTGGCAAAATATCCAAAAACAGACGCGCCTTGGCCGCAAAATAGGCATCAAAAGTTTCGTGATAATCCAAATGATCTTGGGTAAAGTTGGTAAATCCCGCCGCCTTGATTTGCACCCCATCCAAACGACGTTGGTCCAACCCGTGGCTCGACGCCTCCATCGCGGCGTGGGTCACACCTGACACGGCGGCCTGTTGCATAACGCTGTGCAATGTCACCGCATCTGGTGTGGTGTGGTGCAAGGGATGGGTATAGGCCCCTTGGACGCCCGTGGTGCCGATATTTACGGCGGCCAAATCCAATTCAGACCAGATTTGCCGGCAAAACGTTGACACTGATGTTTTGCCATTCGTACCTGTCACAGCGACCATTGTCTGGGGTTGGGGCGCAAAAAACAACGCCGCTGCACGCGCAAGCGCTTCGTGCGCACTGGCCACAACAATGATGGGCGCAGGCAATGTCGTGCCCACTGCGCGGATCAATTCAGCACCCGCGGGATCCGTCAATACCGCAACAGCCCCCGCTTGCACCGCATCAGCGGCATAGTTTGCGCCATGGTGCACCGTACCGGGCAGTGCCGCAAATAAATCGCCGGCCGTAATTTTACGATTGTCTAGTGATATTCCGGTGATTTTCACATCACTGTCGGTGGTAAACCCCAAATCCTGAAGCCGCATCCCCGCGCCTGTTGCTGTGCCTGCCATGTTTTATCCAACGTTTCGGGCACTATCCCCAATGGGCGAATGCACCTAGTTCCATTTGACCTTTGTTATATCAGCACTGTCTGGGTTTTCAATCTGCGGACGCAAGCCCAACAATGGCGCAACACGGCCGATAATTTCACCGGAAATTGGCGCAGCGGTCCACCCAGCTGACCGGCGCGGTTCTGATCCTGATTTATCCTCAGGCTCATCTAGCGAAACCACCAAAACATATTTGGGATCATAGCTGGGAAAGACCGATGCAAATGTTGCGATCACTTTGTTTTTTTCGTAGCGCCCATCTGCACTAGGTTTGTCGGCCGTTCCCGTTTTTCCTGCAACCGAATACCCTGCGACATCGGCCATGGTTGCCGTACCATCTGTCACCACACCACGCAGCATTTTCATCGCGTTTTGCACCGTTTTATCAGACAGCAGACGCTTGCCCAACTGGGCATTTGGGTTATGCAGCAATGTGGGCTGCACCGTATATCCGCCATTGGCAATCGTGGCATAGGCAGATGCCAAATGTAACGGCGTGGCAGACAGGCCATGCCCAAATGAAATCGTCATTGTGGACAGTTCCGACCATTTCGGCGGCAACAATGGCTTGCCCCCTGACGCTTCGACCATTTCGAATGGGACCGCTTGGCCAAAGCCCAAATTCATTAAAAAGTCGCGGTGACGTTCAGGCCCAATCATTTGGGCAATACGCACAGTGCCTACGTTTGACGATTTACTGATCACTTTCCATACCGGCATGGTGTTCCCGTATTTGTGATCGTCATCAATTTTGTGACGCCCCCAGCGCACCGGACCTTTGGTGTCGACGATTGTATCTGGCTTGACCAAATCCAATTCCAACGCTTGGGCGATCGTCAGGATTTTAAACGTAGAGCCCAATTCATAGACCCCCTGCACCGCGCGATTAAACAGCGGGCTGTCGGCGGCCTGTCCCTGAACAGGGGGACGTGGGCGGTGGTTTGGGTCAAAATTCGGCAAAGAGGCCAGTGAAATCACCTCGCCCGTGTGGACATCCATCAAAATCGCGGCAGCGCCCCGCGCGCCCAGCAATTTCATACCGCCATCCAAGACCTGTTCAATCGCGGCCTGAACGGTCAAATCCAGTGACAATCGCAAAGGCGAGCTGCTTTGCGCGGGATCACGCAAAGCGGTATCAAATGTTTTTTCAACACCTGCAACGCCAATAATTTCGGCGGCATGAACACCCTCTTTGCCAAAGGTCGAGCCACCCAAAACATGCGATGCCAAGCGTCCATTCGGATATAGCCGCATTTCACGTGGGCCAAAACGCAAGCCCGGATCACCAATATCATGGGCAGCCTGCATCTGTTCAGCGCTAAGACGTTTTTTAATCCACAAAAATTTACGAGAGCCCGTGAAATCTTTGATCAGGCGTTCATAATCAAGATCGGGGAAAATATTCACCAATTCGCGCGCCGTCATTTCCGGATCAACCAGATGCGGCACCTCAACGTATAGCGAATGTGTATCGAAATTCGTGGCCAAAATCCGTCCCTTGCGATCCACGATATCGGCGCGTTGCGCAACAATCGCCGCCCCCGATACCGCCGCACGCGGTTCAGCTGCATCAGATGCTGACAACATGCCCATGCGGACGGCCACAACCCCATAAAGGCACACAAAAATGATCGCCAAAACTGCCAGACGGCTTTGGGCGCGCAGCCGCGCCTCTTCTTTCACGGCGTCGTGGCGTTTGCGAATATTTTCGCGTTCGATGACATCGGCATTTTCACCGCGTGCGCGCGCAGGTAAAATGCGGCTAAGCGGTCTTAGCGGAACGCGGATATCAGCAGAATTGATCATTGCAGGTATCCCGTCCAGCAACCTCAACCACCTCTAGGTCGTCAAAAATGCTGTTGTCTTCGTCGCGAAATT
>Ga0255754_10002329_pt1 | contig 14261 bp, 13 predicted proteins | sample 101ome_22_FD_179954 | JGI IMG/M metagenome (GOLD analysis project Ga0255754, IMG submission 179954) | Coastal salt marsh microbial communities from the Groves Creek Marsh, Skidaway Island, Georgia - 101412BT metaG (version 2) | ecosystem: Environmental > Aquatic > Marine > Intertidal zone >... | reverse complement strand
AAAATATTTACACATGCAATAAAGGGATTAGCAGAAAGTGATTTCATTCTTGCTGCAAAAATTGATAAAATATCTAGTGTCTGAAGTGTCTTGTTTTTGAGAAAACTAAAACAGTATCCGTTTGATCCGCAAACTTAATTATTTCTTTGTCCCTTATTGATCCTGATGGCTGAATAACAGCTGATACTCCAGCTTGTACTAAAGTTTCTATCCCGTCTACAAAAGGAAAAAAAGCATCCGATGCCGCTATAATTTCTTCATCATTTTCTAATTCCTGAAATTTATTCATTTTCTCTATAGCTATTTTACAACTGTCCAATCTACTTGGTTGACCAGATCCAATACCAACTGTTTTTGTTCCTGAAGTTAAAACTATTGCATTTGATTTAACATATCTACAAACATTAAATGCAAAAATAAGTTCTTTAAGCATTTTTTTGCTAGGTTTCTTTTTTGATACAACTTTAAAATTTTTACTTTCAAATAATTTATTATCTGTAGTTTGAAATAATGCAGTATTAAAATTAGAAGCTAAGCTAATTTTACTTTCTACATTTAAATTTGTTGCATCAATTAATCGTAAATTTTTTTTCTTTATTAGAAATTTTAAAGCATCTTTTTCAAATCCATTTCCTATAACTACTTCTAAAAAGATCTTAGTTAAGTCTTTTGCTAAATTTAAATTAATTTTAAAATTGCAAGAAACTATTCCTCCAAATGCACTTATAGGATCACATCTAAGAGCTTCTCCAAATGAACTTGCCTTATTTTTATTAATTGACACTCCACATGGGTTTGCGTGTTTAACAATAACTGTTCCAAGATTGTTTGGTAATGATTTTGATAAATTTAAAGCGGCAAATATATCATTATAATTATTATAACTTAATTTTTTACCACCGATTTGCTTTAATCCTATTGTATTTGAAAAACTGTATATAGACGCCTCTTGATGAGAATTTTCTCCATATCTCAATTTTTCGATTAAGTTAGCTCTCAAAACCTTTATTTTTGGAAATTCTGTTTTGGTTTTCTTAATGAAATAATCTGAAATTGCGGCATCGTAAGAAGATGTTTGAATGAATGCTTCTTCTGACATTTTTTCTCTAAAATCCAAAGAAGTTGATCCGTTATTTTTTATTAGCTCAGAAGTAAATAGTTCGTATTGATCTATATTTGTTAAAACTGTTACATCATTATAATTTTTAGCTGCCCCCCTAACTAAAGATGGTCCACCAATATCAATATTTTCTATAATTTTTTTATGATCTTTTGTTTTCTTTATTGTTTTTTCAAAAGGGTAAAAGTTTACTACTACTAAATCAATATTTTCAAAATTTGCTATTTTCATTTGAGATTTATGAGATCTATTATTTCTTTTGTTTAAAATACCAGCGTGTATTTTTGGATGAAGTGTTTTTACCCTGCCATCAAGAATTTCCTGAAAACCTGTAAAATCTGATACCTCTCTACATTTAAAGCCCAGTTTCTTTATCTCAGTGTAAGTGCCTCCAGAACTAATTATTTTAATATTAAATCTTTTTAAGGTTTTTAATAGATTTTTTAAGTTACTTTTGTCAGAAACGGATATTAGAGCTTGAGATATTTTTCTCATTAAATTTTAGTTATTTCCCACCTAATTTCTTGATCTTTATTTTGTGTCTGTCCAGAAATATAGATGTTTTGATTTTCTGTAAAACTATTTTTCTTACCAAAATATAATCCAGTTTCAACGTCTATAGGGCCGCTATCAGAAAAAAATTTCCATCCAGAATTTTCTAGTTCAATTAATAATGTTTTTGAGTCTTGAGTCTTTGTAACTTTTGAATTAGGCATTAAATGAAACCTAATTTCAAAATTAGTTGCTTTAAAATCTTTATTTTTGATAATTTTATCAATACCTATAAATTTATCTTTCTCAGGGTAAAACTCTAAAGATCTCTCATGAATAATACCATATTTTTTTGCAAAGCCATCATGTGAACATTTTAATAGCCAATAGTTCTTTTCAAATACAATATTTTTTGAGAATGATTTGAAGTTTGATTTATTTAAAATTTTTCCATCTTTTTTTTTTGAAAAATTAGTCACCGAGGAATTATCAATGATAAGAGTTGAGTGAGCTGCAGATGATCTAGATATCAAATTTAACTTGTTGTGAATATCTTGAAAATAACCAGAGTTACAGATTAATTTTTTACCTTTATAAATTATTTCAATCGACTGAGGTCCACCTTGATAGTGCTCAGAAAACTTACTATCAGGATTTGACCCCATATCCATTACAACAATCAAATTTTTGTTTTTCAAAATTCCATATCCACCCAATTCATTTTTTATATTTTTAAAAGAATATTTTTGTTGTGAAAGATATTTGTCAAAATCACTAAAATCACTTTCATGATTACCATTAAATAGGAAGCTTTGTTTAGAAGAGCTCCAAACAAAATCATAAGCTTTACCCAAATGGAAAATTATTTCATCAAGATAATCTGGAATATTAGATGAAGAGTCTTTCAATAATTCTCTTATTAGTATGAAATATTTTAAATAAAAAGTTAATTGTCTAATGTTTCTTGATTTTGGAAAGTACTCATTATCAAATGAAGTATTAATTATTTTTTTTAGCAAATTTAAACCATAATCTAAAAACTTTTCATCATTATATGAAAGACCAACCAAAATTACTGCAGTACATCCTATCAATTTATCATTGTAGTTATCAGATCTATTAATCTCGTTTAGGAGATGATTTATTTGTTTAAAAATTATTTTATTAAAATTTTTCTTATATGTATGATCTGCTTCATCATAAATTAATTTTGAATTTGAAATCCAAGATATTATCCTCTTTGATAAAGTATCAATTTCCCAAGTATTTTTAGAATACCTTTGATTTTTTTTTATCCAATTATCAAGTATTGATGAGCTGATTTTCTTAGATGATTTTAAATCAATTGAAAATAACCAAAAAAAATTATTTAGTTTTTTAATTTCTTTATATCCAAGTTTATTATTATTCCACAGATCTTCGATTTCAAAATCCTCTATTTTATTTTTCTTTTTTTCATATTTAACAAGGCAACTTAAAATATTTAATGAAGGTCTATAATTTAAAGATTTTTGATTTACTTTTGAAATTTTTTTATCGTAAATATTTGAATTTAAGTATATTTTTCTTATTTGTTTTGAAAGACCGAGAAAAAATTCATTAATGAAATTTAAAGAATTTCTTAATTTCATTCTACACTATCTTTAGTGTTTCAATATTTTTTTTTATATTCCCATTATTTTCTTTAAAAATTGTTGTTCCAGACACTAGAATATTTGCACCTGCATCTAAAACTTCTTTCGAATTTGAAAAATTTATTCCACCATCAACTTCTATGTCAAATTTATAATTATTTTTTTCTTTTATATCTTTCAATTTTTTAATTTTACCTAGAACATCCGGTATAAACTTTTGTCCACCAAAACCTGGATAAACACTCATAATTAAAACTAAATCTATATCTTTTAGTTTATCCTCAATTAAATTAATGTCTTTATCTGGGTTTAATGAAACACCTACAAATTTGTTTAAACTTTTTATCAATGAAATTGTTTCATCCAAATTAGTACTTGTTTCTGGATGAAATGTAATAATATCAGCACCAGCATCTGCATAATCTTTTATATATTTATGTACTGGAGAAATCATTAAATGAACATCAAATGGCACTTTTGTATGTTTACGGAGCGTTTTAATAACTGGTGGTCCTATTGTTAAATTTGGCACGAAATGACCATCCATTACATCTACATGTATTAAATCAGCCCCGCCATCCTCTAGTTTTTTAATCTCGTCTCCAAGTCTACTAAAATCTGCTGATAGTATTGAAGGAGATATTTTTATTTTTTTCATTTGGTACTTTATTTACTAGTAGCAAGTTTTGTTTTTATTTTGAATTAATTTTTACCAAATAGTCTGTAGATTTCCCCAGCTATTTCGCTTTCCAATGGAAATGAAAGCATGCCCATTACTGAATACCCCATTAAGTAGGGCATTAAATAAAATCTAAACATATAAAAAAACCATGCTACGTAAAGTGGAACTAGGGGTCCAATTATAAAAGTTGGAGTAATGAATTTGAATAATTTGATAATTGGGTTTGTATATTTAACAAAGACTCTCATAAAAAAAAATTCGGAATCTTCTCTTTGAAATATATTCATTGCGGATCTTCCAATAAGTGTCCACATTATTATTCCAAGTATATAGTCAATTACTAAGATATAGAATGGCATATTAATTTGAAATTAAAAAGGGGGCGATAAACGCCCCCTTTAAATATTTTATTTAGTGTTGTTTACCAAGAATAGTTTTACCACTTGGTATACGTACTTCATCTACCATTTTTTGAGTAGCCTTATCTGGTTCTTCAGTCATCAAACTTACAACAACCATAACAACCAAACACACACTAGCTCCAATGATACCGAAACGTAAGTGGTCAATACCTAACCACGGTGCATTACCCATAAATTTAGGATACACATAGATTAGATAAGCCGTTCCTGATGCTAGACCTGCAATCATACCTGCGATTGCTCCTTGTCTTGTTGCTCTCTTCCACCATACACCAAGTATTAATGGGAAGAACAATCCTGACATTGCAAAGTCAAATGCCCAAGCTACAGCACCAAGGATACTAGTTATCCTCATTGATGCAATATAAGCTCCAGCGGCACCAATTACTATTAATAGTGCTCTAGCAACTAACAATCTTTTTCTTACATCTGCTTTTGGATCAATGATTTTGTAATAAATATCATGTGATAAAGCATTAGCGATAGCAAGAATTAAACCATCAGCTGTTGACATTGCTGCAGCCATACCACCAGCAGCAACTAGTCCAGAAATAACGTAAGGTAAACCAGCAACTTCTGGTGTTGCAAGTACAACTACGTCACCTCTCATGAACCATTCGTTCAACTGAAGCATACCATCTCCGTTGAAGTCTGCTATGTAGGCTTGTTTAACATTAATCCAAGCATTTACCCACTCGATCTGCATAATTTCAGCAATAGGTTTTCCAATAATACCAGTTGGTAAATTTGGATCCATTAGTGAGATCTTGGATAATGTTGCTAGCATTGGTGCAGAAGTATAAAGCAATGCAATGAAAAATAGTGACCAAGCCACTGATTTTCTTGCAGCTTTAACGCTAGGAGTTGTAAAATATCTCATTAGGATATGAGGTAATGAAGCTGTTCCTACCATCATACATAAAGCTAATGAAATAAATTTCCAAGCAGCCATTCCGCCTTCAGGTACTCCTGCATGCGATACAGCAATAGATTTTAATCCACCTGGAACTCCTGCTGCTTTAACATCTGCCGCAGCATTTTTAACTAAACCAAATTGCGACTCAAGTTCACCTAATCTTGCAACTTCCTCACCTAACATAAAGTGTGGAAAGAAACCAAATCCTGATTTGTTAGAAATCCAGAATACCGGAATTAAGTAAGCTATGATCAATACGATGTATTGAGCAACTTGTGTCCAAGTAACTGCTCTCATACCACCTAACATTGAACATAATAAGATACTTATTAATCCAACCCAAACTCCTAATTCAAATGGAATATTAAGTGCTCTAGATGCAATTGTTCCTGTTGCGTTAATTTGAGCTGTCACATAAGTGAAAGAAGCTAAAGTTAGTACAACAACTGCACAGAACCTAGCAAAGTTTCCACCGTATCTTGTACCAATAAAATCTGGCACAGTATAACAACCAAACTTTCTTAAATATGGTGCTAGTAGTGATGATACTAATACGTAACCCCCAGTCCAACCGACTAAGAATGCCATATATGTGTAACCACCAAAATAAATACCACCTGCCATTGCAACGAATGATGCACCTGACATCCAGTCAGCTGCAGTCGCCATTCCATTGAAAACAGTTGGTACTTGTCTTCCAGCAACATAGTACGCATCAACTTGTACAGTTCTAGATAAATATCCGATCAACGCATATATACAAACTGTAAAAGCTACGAACAAAATACCTATCGTCTTGGCCGTCATACCTGCTTGTTCCGCAATAGCCATTAAAATAATGAAAACTAGGAAACCACCAGTATATGTTCCATAGATTCTAGGTAAGTTGTCTATAAAATTGCCTTTAAACATTAGTCATCCCCCTTTTCAGCAAAGCCAAACTCTTCATCAATTTTCTCTTGCTTATTTGCGAACCAAAAAATTAGAACAACAAAAGCAATGATCGATCCTTGCGCACACATGTAATACGCTAATGGATAACCAAGAAAACTTGCAGAGTTAATGTCAGAGCCAAACATGAAGATGATGTAGCCGAAAAAGAACCAAATCGCTAATGTGATTAACATTAAGCCCTTGGTTTTTTCCCAGTGCTTTTCTTTGTTTGACATTTTTTTCCCTCCCTATAGGTTAAAAAATAAAACCTTACTCATTTGAAATGATATTTAAAGAGGAAAAAAAGACCTTAAATTATACTTAAAGTTGAAAAATTAGAATAAAATGGGGATTAAATACAAATTAAAGTTAAAAGATTTGAAATTAGAATATTTTAAAGAGTATTTCTCACCATTTTTAAAATATTTTAAAAAAACAAAAAAAATCGAAAGTTACTCTGATTTAAAAGAATTTATTCAAAAAAAGTCTGCCTGGGTTAGTCAAGTTACACTATATGGTTATTTAAAAACTAGAATGGGTGCAAAATATGTTCTGATGTTTGAAGATGAAATATTTTTGGGTTCAATTAATAAAGCAAAGTGGAATATTTACGTAGTCGCTTTACAAGATTTAACTTTCTATACAATTTCGTATTTAAAAGAGCAGAGAAATCATCATGAAACAGAAAAATCTAAAGAAATTTTTTACCAAATTTTAGATGATGAATTAAAAAACGAAATTCCAAAAGAAGTTTTTGAAAAAGCAAAGAAACAGTTTGATGATCGCTATCAAAATATAAAGTGGGATGAGTATCACTCATCTCTACCATTTAATACTAGTGCACTTTCTTTATATGAATGGTCTCCAATTGCTGAGGAATTGAAAACACTTGATAGAAAAATTGTATTAAATTCTATGATTTTAAAATGGGATAATGTGAAAAAAGAATTTAATGAACTAATAAATTTTTAAATATTTTTTCTATTATCAACTAAACTTTTAACGACACTTGGATCTGCTAGAGTTGTTGTGTCGCCTAACTGGTCATGTTCGTTTGCAGCTATTTTTCTTAAAATACGTCTCATAATTTTACCCGATCTTGTTTTTGGAAGACCTGGCGCAAATTGAATTAAATCTGGCGTTGCTATTGGACCTATTTGTTTTCTTACCCATAGTTTTAGATCTCTCTCTAAATCTAAAGAACTGTTTTCTCCTGCATTCAATGTAACATAGCAGTATAAGCCATTACCTTTAATGTCATGAGGAAAACCTACTACCGCTGCTTCAGCAACTTTTGGATGTGCAACAAAAGCACTCTCAATTTCCGCTGTTCCTAAATTGTGACCTGAAACAATTATTACATCATCAACTCTTCCAGTAATCCAGTAATATCCATCTTTGTCTCTTCTACATCCATCGCCAGTAAAATATTTTCCATCAAATTGTGAAAAGTATGTATCAATAAATCTTTGGTGATCTCCGTAAACAGTTCGCATCTGTCCAGGCCATGATTGAGCTATACATAGACGCCCTTGTGCTTCACCTTTTAAAACTTTACCATCTTTATCAACTATTGCTGGTTTAATCCCATAGAATGGTTTAGTTGCAGACCCTGGCTTCAAATTGATAGCTCCAGTTTGAGGGCTAATTAAAATTCCGCCAGTCTCAGTTTGCCACCACGTATCAACTATTGGACATCTAGAGTCCCCAACTGTTTTATAATACCATTGCCAAGCTTCAGGATTAATTGGTTCTCCTACAGTTCCTAATAATTTTAGTGTTTTTCTTGATGTTTTTTTTACTGGTTTATCGCCATCTCTCATTAGAGCTCTTATTGCAGTAGGAGCTGTATAGAAAATATTAACTTTATATTTATCGACTATTTGCCACCATCTAGAGTTATCAGGATAAGTTGGAATTCCTTCAAACATAATTGTTGTTGCACCATTAGCAAGTGGTCCATAAATAATATAACTATGTCCCGTGATCCAACCAATATCAGCTGTACACCAATAAATGTCTTTAGGCTTGTAATTAAAAATGTATTGATGTGTCATAGAGGCATAAACCATATAACCCCCTGTTGTATGCAACACACCCTTAGGCTTACCTGTTGATCCAGAAGTATAAAGTATAAATAATGGATCTTCAGCATTCATTTCCTCTGGTTCACATTTTGATGGAACATTTTTAATCATTTCGTGGTACCAAATATCTCTACTATTATCCCAATTAATTCTGTTACCTGTTCTTTGAACAACAACACATTTTTTAACATTAGGGCAATTAACTAAAGCTTCATCCATAATCGATTTAAGATGAATTATTTTACCACCTCTTAAACCTTCATCTGCGGTAATAACATAGTCTGATTTGCAATCGTTAATTCTTCCAGAAATACTATCAGGAGAAAATCCACCAAAAATAATTGAGTGTACTGCGCCAATTCTTGCACAGGCTAGCATAGTGTAAGCTAACTCAGGGATCATGGTTAAATAAATTGTAACTCTATCTCCTTTTTTTATTCCAATTTCTCTTAAACCATTTGCTGCTTTTGAAACTTCTTTATGTAACTCTTTGTATGAAATTTTTTTTTGAACCTTTGGATCATCACCAACCCAAATAATTGCAGTCTTGTCTTTATTTTTCTTTAGATGTCTATCAATACAATTTGCAGAAGCATTTAACGTACCATCATAAAACCACTTAATCCTAACATCTGATTTACTGTATTTAACATCTTTGATTTTAGTATATGGTTTGATCCAAGTAATTCTTTTTCCCTCTTTTTTCCAAAAACCATCATTGTCTGATATGGATGCTTTATATTTTTTTTCATATTGAGATTTATTAACTAAAGCCTTACTTATCCAATCTTTCTTCGTTTTGTAAATTAGCTCTTTTTCTTCTTTTTGATCTAACTTTATTTTTTTAAATCTTTTAACTTTTTTAATTTTTTTTTTTACTGACGATTTTTTTTTTTTTTTTTTTTCTTTCGATTTTTTTTTTGTTTTTTTTTTAATTTTTGGCATGATTTTTTTATGTGATACTACCCATCTTCAAAATAATTTTCCAGCTTTTAGTATCTATTGGCATAACTGAAAGACGACTTTGTTTAATTAGCGCTAAATCTTTAAGTTCCTTATTTTTTTTAATATTTTCAAGGGTTACTGGAGTTTTAAGTTTATTTTTAAATTTTACTTTTACTGCCACAAATCTTTTTTCTTTATCCGAAGGATCAATAAATGCTGTTTTAATTACCTCAACAATACCAACTATTTCCTTACCAATATTCGAATGGTAGAAGAGGCAGAGATCCTTTTTCTTCATGCTTTTAAGGTTGTTTGCAGCCTGGTAGTTTCTTACGCCATCCCAATCAGCTCCTTTTGACCCAGCTTTCATTTGTTGATCAATTGACCAAACATCAGGTTCTGATTTAAGTAACCAATAAGCCATTACAACACTACTCCAGCACCTTTAAGAAATTTTGCATTTTTATCAAGAGGAAGTCTAGGACTTGCAGGTAAATCCAAACTATCAAATTGTTTATTTTTAAACTTCTCTAACCCTACCATCGCTATCATTGCAGCATTATCTCCACATAATTTGAGATCAGGAAATATTGGATTGAAATTATTTTTATTACTTAATTCAATTAATTTTTTTCTTATACCTTTATTTGCGGCAACACCTCCGGCAACTACAAATGAACCTGGGTTATTTGAATTTAATTTTTTAAACTCATCAAATGCAACTTTAGTTTTGATAATTAAAATATCTTCTATCGTTTTTTGAAATGATGCTGCTAGATCAAATTTTTCTTGATCAGTTTTAATTTTTTTTGTTATTCTTAAAATTGCAGTTTTAAGTCCAGCAAAAGATAAATTACATCCACCTTTATTAATTATTGGCTTAGGCAGTTCGTATTTATTTGGATCACCTTTTCTTGCATATTCTTCAATTTTTGGTCCACCAGGAAATTCAATACCTAATAATTTTGCTGTTTTATCAAAAGCTTCCCCTAGTGCATCATCTATGGTGGTGCCTAGCCTTTTATAATTGCCTAAACTATTTACTGAAAGATATTGACTGTGGCCACCAGATATTAATAAAAGTAAATAAGGGTATTGAATTTTATCATGAAGTTTTGGACTTAAAGCATGACCTTCTAAATGATTAACACCAATAAAAGGAATGCCTAAAGTTGAAGAGAGTCCTTTTGCAAAACTAAGACCAACCGACAAACAAACTATTAATCCTGGACCATAAGTTGCAGATATAGCCGAAATACTATTTAAACTAACCCCACTATCTTTTATTGCCTTTTTTGCTATTAAATCAATTTTTTCGACATGCGATCTTGCAGCCAGTTCAGGAACAACTCCTCCAAATTCTTTATGTACGTCAAATTGACTTGAAATAATATTTGATAAAATTTCAGGTACCCCATTATCATTATCTTTTATGATAGAAACTGCTGTTTCATCACAACTGGTCTCAATACCTAATATTATTGGTTTTTGTGCCATAAAAATTTTTTTTAATTAATACAATTAAATTATAAGAATGTAATAAAAATAAAATTTATGAAAAGAGACAAAATAATAATTGGATCAAGAGGAAGTAAACTTGCATTAATTTATGCGGAAAAAGTTAAAAATGAACTTTCAAAAGTCTTTTCTGGAAAAATTGAGATAAAAAAAATTATTACTACGGGAGATGAAAATCAAAAAGACAGACTTTCAAGTCTTGGTGGCAAAGGATTATTTTCAAGTAATATTGAAAAAGAATTAAATGAAAGTAAGATTGATTTAGCAGTTCATGCTTTAAAAGATATGCCATCTTTTGAAACAAGTGGTCTTAAAACAAATTGTTTTTTGAAAAGAAATTCACCAAATGAAATTTTAATAAGTAAAAATAAAAAGTTTGTTGATTTAGAAAAAGGATCTATTGTAGGAACTTCTTCGTTTCGCCGAGAATATCAATTAAAAAATATCAGACCTGATCTAAATTATAAACTAATAAGAGGAAATGTTGATACTAGAATTAGAAAGCTTGAAAACAATGAGTATGATGCAATTATTTTGTCAAAGGCAGGAATTGAATCGTTAAATCTACAAGAAAAAATTACAGAGGAGTTTACCGTTGAAAAATTAATACCCTGCGCAGGTCAAGGTATTATAGCTATACAATGTAATGAAAATGACGTTGATATTTCTAATTTACTTGAGAAAATAAATGATAATGACACAAGAATTGTTGCTAATACTGAGCGCGAGGTATTAAAAATTCTCGAGGGAGATTGTGATACAGCCATAGGTGTTTTTGCAAAACTAGATAATGAAAATATAGAGCTTAGCACAGAATTGTTTTCTGTAGATGGCGAAGAAAGATACTTTATTAAAGAAACGGTTTTAAAGGAAAATCATTTATCTTTAGCAAAAAAAATAGCAGATGGCTTGAAGAATAAGTCCAAAGGATCATATAAAAGATAAAATGCATATACTTTTAACAAGACCTTTAGAGGATTCCCAAGAACTTATATTAAGATTTAAATCACTTGGTCATCAAGTTTCACATTTACCAGTAATAAATGTTGAAAAAAAAGATTATGAAAATATTAATTTTAGTGAATTCAAAGGGATAATTTTTACAAGCTCCAATGCAATTAAAAATCTTAATGTCTCAAAAATTAATAAAAATATTTTTTGTTTTTGTGTAGGGGAGGCTACAGAAAAAATTGTAAAAGAGAAAGGTTTTCAAAATATATTTACCGCTTCTGGAAATGTTGCCAATTTAAAAGAAATTATTTTACAAAATTTTGATAAAAAGATTGGCAATTTAGTCTATGTAAGTGGAGAGTTAATTTCATATGATTTAGATTTAGAACTTAAAAAAGAAGGATATACAATTAAAAGAATAATCACTTACAAAGTTAATTCTAATCAAATACTTTCAGATGAATTTATAAAAGATTTAAAATCTTCAATACCAGAAATAGTATTTATTTACTCAGAAAATAGTGCTCGAAGTTATTTAAATTTGCTAAAAAAATATAATTTATTAGACATTTGGATGGAAACAAATTTAATGTGTTTAGGGGAAAAAGCATCTTCTGTTTTAAACGAAATAAAATGGAAGAAAATATTCCTATTCAACCCTGGTGAAGAAGAGTATTTACTGTATAAAATTTAGGATATGGAAGTTTTAAACAATTTTAAAAGTTTATTTTTATCAGTTTGGGAAAAAGGAATTCTAGGAATAGATTTTTTTCAAATAATAGTTGGAATTGGTATTTTTTTTATATTTCTTATTTTTAGAGGACTTATAAGTCGTTTAGTCATTAAGAAGCTTGAAATTATTTCCAAAAGAACAACCAACAAACTAGATGATAGCTTCGTTAAATCAATGCTGGGGCCAGCAAGGTTTCTTCCAATAGTTTTAGGGGTATTTTTTGCAAGTTACTATATGTCTTTTTCGGATGAGACGAGAAGTTTTGTGGATAATATTAATAGAACTTTAATTACCATTTTAATTTTCTGGATAATTCATCAGATTATAGAACCTGTTTCATACATATTAAGTGGTTTAGATAAAATTTTTACAAGAGAACTTATAGGTTGGATTTTAAAGTCTTTAAAAATTTTAATATTAATCTTGGGGGCTGCCGCTGTACTGGAGTTATGGGGAATTAAGATTGGACCTATTATTGCTGGTCTAGGATTATTTGGTGTAGCTGTTGCTTTGGGTGCTCAAGACTTATTTAAAAATTTAATTTCAGGAATTTTAGTGCTTGTTGAAAAAAGATTTAAAATGGGAGACTGGATTCAAGTAGAGGGCGTTATAGAAGGAGTGGTTGAAAAAATTGGATTTAGATCAACAACTATAAGAAAATTTGATAAATCTTTAGCCATAATACCAAATTTTCAATTTGCAGAAAATGCAGTAGTAAATTTTTCTCAAACTACCAATTGGAGAATTAGATGGTCAATTACCTTGCAGTATAACACAACTGTTGACCAATTAAAAAAAGTTAGAGAAGAGATAGAAAAATATATTAACAAAAGTGAAGATTTTAATATTAATTTAGGTGTAGCTGTAAGAATTGAAAAGTTTTCTGATAGCTCAATAGATTTGCTTGTAAGATGTTTTACAGCATCTGATAGTTGGACAAATTGGCTTGAGGTAAAGGAAAGATTAGCAATTGAAATCAAACAGATTGTAGAAAATAATGGAGCTTCGTTTGCGTTCCCAAGTCAATCTATATATGTAGAAAAGAAATGATAGCAATCTATTATCTACTCCTCCAAGTTATTAAATTATATTCATACGTAGTCATAGGTTATGTAGTTCTAAGTTGGCTAGTAGGTTTCAATATTTTAAACACTTCAAATAGATTTGTTTATTCAATCTTACAATTTGGATATAAATTTACTGAACCAGCACTATCAAGAATAAGAAGATTTCTCCCTAATCTTGGTGCTTTTGATATTTCCCCAATCATCCTTCTTTTGTTGATCTGGTTTATAGAAATGTGTATGAAGCTTTATTTAGCACCAATTATATTTTAATATTTTATGATTTTAATCGATGGAAAAAAAGCTGCAGCAGATTTAAGACAAGAACTTAAAGAAGAAGTTTCAATTTTAAAAGATAAATACAATAAAGTTCCAGGACTTACTGTTATTTTAATTGGAGATTTAACTCCAAGCCAAATTTATGTAAGAAACAAAGAAAAATCAGCAATAGAAGTGGGATTAAAGTCAGAGGTAATAAAATATCCAGATTCAGTAGAGGAAAAAACAGTCTTAGAAAAAATAGAGGAGTTAAATAAAGATGAGAGTGTATCAGGAATTCTTGTTCAACTTCCTCTACCAAAACATATTGATAAACAAAAAGTTATTGAAGCAATAGATCCTTCAAAAGATGTCGACGGATTTCATCCAATGAATGTTGGTAATTTGTCTTCAGGTTATGAAAGTTCAATTCCTTGTACACCTCTCGGGTGTTATTTACTGATCAAAAAAATTGAACCAAATTTAAACGGAAAAAAAGCAGTTGT
>Ga0255754_10002316_pt1 | contig 14335 bp, 16 predicted proteins | sample 101ome_22_FD_179954 | JGI IMG/M metagenome (GOLD analysis project Ga0255754, IMG submission 179954) | Coastal salt marsh microbial communities from the Groves Creek Marsh, Skidaway Island, Georgia - 101412BT metaG (version 2) | ecosystem: Environmental > Aquatic > Marine > Intertidal zone >... | reverse complement strand
GAGCGGGCTTTTTTTTATCCATTCATGCTGATTAAGAATTCAGCATTGTCTTTTGTCTTTCGAATCCGGTCGCTTAGGAATTCCATGGCTTCGATTGGTGTCATATCTGCAAGGTATTTTCTCATGATCCACATGCGCTGTAGAACATCAGGTGATAAGAGAAGGTCTTCCTTACGTGTGCCACTTTCAATAAGGTTGATGGCCGGCCAAATACGACGGTTCGCAATACGACGATCCAATTGCATTTCCATATTACCCGTTCCTTTGAATTCTTCAAAGATTACTTCATCCATCTTAGAGCCGGTATCAATCAATGCAGTTGCAAGGATGGTTAAAGAACCACCGCCTTCAATATTACGTGCCGCTCCAAAGAAACGTTTTGGCTTTTGTAAAGCGTTAGCATCCACACCCCCAGAAAGGATTTTACCAGAAGCTGGACTTACCGTATTGTATGCACGTGCTAGACGCGTAATAGAATCTAGCATAATTACAACATCATGTCCACACTCAACCATACGCTTCGCTTTTTCAAGCACGATATTAGCCACCTTCACGTGGTGTTCTGCTGGCTCATCAAAGGTTGAGGCAACAACTTCCGCATTAACACTGCGGCTCATATCAGTTACCTCTTCAGGACGCTCATCAATGAGAAGCACAATCATGTAGGCTTCTGGGTGATTTGCTGCAATGGCATTAGCCACTTCCTTCATCAAGGTCGTCTTACCCGTTTTAGGCTGTGCAACCAGCAATCCGCGTTGACCTTTCCCAATAGGAGAGAAGAGGTCTATAATTCGAGTTGAATCTGTACTTCGGCGGGTGGTGATGTCGAACTTCTCGTCAGGGAATAGTGGAGTTAGGTGCTCGAATGCAACACGATCACGCACAAATTCCGGCGTACGACCGTTGATGCTATTGACCTTTACAAGCGGGAAGTATTTTTCACCTTCTCTCGGTGGACGTACTTCTCCGCTTACTGTATCCCCAGTTTTCAAACCCAAGCTGCGGATTTGGTTCTGGCTTACATAGATATCATCAGGGGAGTTGAGGTAGTTAAAGTCAGAACTACGAAGGAAGCCATAGCCATCTGGCATGATTTCCAAGACACCTTCGTTGGCGATGATACCTTCGAAATGAAATTCTTTAGGTCGTCTTCGGTCGCGATTTAGGTGGTTGTTATTCTGATTGGAATTCTCTCTGTTTTTATGACGCGGGTGACGCTCCTTACGTTGACCCTGCTCACCATCACCGTCGTCGTTCGATGCGGCTTTCGTCGCTCTCGGCTCTTTTGGTGCTCTCGGCTCTTTCGGTGCTCTTGGCTCTTTTTGTGCTCTTGGTTCTGAAGGAGCGTCGGCGGTTGGCGCGTCTGCTGGAGCGGAAGGGGCAGCTTGTCCTGTTACTGCAAGGATCGCAGTGACCAATTCTTCTTTCTTCATGTATTTCGCTTTGGGAATACTCAAAGAAGCACCTAGGTCTTTTAATTCAGGCAACTTGCGTGCCCGCAAATCGTTTTCAGTCAACATGTTTTATAAAGGGATTGTAATAGGAGAGGTAAACGGTAAGAGGTTCTTTTCTGTTCCTCAACACCACAATAATAGGGACTTTTCTCAGTATAGAAAGATTTGGGTCCAATTTTTTTTGAACTTTGCGGCAAATTCAAATATCCAATGATCCAACGCGTTCAAACCTTATATATGTTCGCTGCCGGTGTTTTAAGTTCCCTAGCAGCATTCTTCCTACCCATGTATTCACTAGATGGCGCTGTTTACCAAGCCACGGCATCAATGTGGTTGTTCTTCACCTTCGGTTGGTGTATGGCGACCTTTTCAGGAGCCATTCTGCTGTATAAAAAGCGCAGTTACCAGCTATTCCTTGTTCGCCTTGGAATGTTGAGCTCCTTGGTGGCTCTAGCCTTATTGATTCTAGAGATAAAAGAAAATACAGGGGCTGCGGCCGCTTATGGAAGTGTGGTGCCGCTAATCAATATTATCCTCGCATTCATGGCTTCAAAAGGCATTCAAAAAGACGAGAAGACTATTCGTAGCTTAGATCGTCTGCGCTAGGCAGGCCTGAAAGTTGAGCGTTATTTTTAACGTCCCAATAAAAATGTTGTACCCCGTTGGTTAGGTAGATGAAGCTCGCCTTAATTTCCGTGTTATAGTTAAACGCTTGGTTAAAGGTCTGCTGAGAGATCCTTACTGTCGGGGCTTTACACTCCACTAGAACGAAAGGGGTATTGTTTTTGTAAATCAGTAAGTCGCTGCGTTTAGTGCGTTGGACCGTTTTCAGTCCTCCTTCAGTTTGCATTAATGAAAGTGGATATCCCAAAGCATTTAGGTAGTGTATGCAATGTTGGCGAACCCATTCTTCCGGTGTGAATACCAACCATTTCTTTCGGCAGGCATCCCATATTTTGAGCTGATCCTCCTGTTCAACACATCGAACGAGTGCTGAAATACCTTCGGGGAAATTGAGCTCCGGCGACATTCTTAGTGTATAATCTTATTATAGAGTTCTGGATATTTCCCAGCAACTTCAGAATAAGCGGTTTGAATATGATTGAAGGTTGCGCTTTTCTCACCCGCAGGAATAACTTCCAAAATGCCTGCTTGCTTTTTAGCATAATCAAGGTAGCCTAAACTGATGTTTTTTCCGGAGTTCACGGCGATATGGTAGAAGCCGGTTTTCCATTTTTCAACGCGCTTACGGGTTCCTTCCGCTGGAACCATCAAAGTGAGATCACTTCTAGTTTTCATCAATTGGCTCGCGTGGTCCACGAGGTTGCCACTTTTTGAGCGGTCCACTCCAATAGCACCAAGCCATTTAAAGAATCCTAGGAAATACCATTTCGTATAGAAGTCTTTTATGAAAAACTTGATGGGTAAACGCATAAGCCAAAAGGCGCCCAAAGCAAATACCAAATCGAAGTTTGAAGTATGCGGCGCCGCGATCATCACTGTATTCCGCGCCGCAGCGATTTTTTCTGGACTCGCATCAAGTTTCCATCCAGCGAGGAAGAATACTATTTTGGCTATGAGGTACTTCATGAAGTAGGTGGTTCTTTGGGCAAAGATACCGTTCCAAACCAGTTCTCTGGAAACCCTACTAAGTAAACTTTATTAGTTGCCCGGGTCATAGCCGTGTACAGCCATTTAAAGTATATAGGCGAGGGTCCATCGGGTAGATAGGGGTGTTCAATAACGACATTTTCCCATTGTCCACCTTGGCTTTTGTGACAAGTAATGACGTAGGCGAACTTAATCTGTAGGGCGTTGAAATAGGGGTCGTTTTTAATGGCTTCATACCTCCTTGATTTACTCGTGTAACGCGCATATTTCACATTCATCTGTTCATAAAGGCTATTACTTTGCGCGCCTGTTAATGCAGGTCCTTCGCTCATTAATGCGCTTAGATTACACATGATATCAATGGCCTCTTGTTCCGGATAATCCAAGAAAGCAACAGTGGCTTCACAAAAGGTGAAACCATACCGCTCGTGGATATTGCGGATACTTTTTATGGTGCCTATTTCGCCGTTGGCAATAAATCCCATCGGGCTGGTTTCGGGAAGCCAGAAATAGTTGTTTTTAACCACCATGAATTGGTCCCCGGCGGCTATTTGGTCCTCTTGAAATTTGATCCGACCTCGAATTCCCTGATTGTATTGATTGGCCTTTTTATTGCTACGGACTACCATAGTGTTGTTGTTGCTATCGCTGTGGTAGAGGTTTTCGAAGATATCTTGTAATTGGTACCCATCTTCAACTCGAACCAGATCTGCACCCGTCTCTATCGTGGGGTCTTCGCTAGAATCTTCTTCAATGGCCGTTCTCAGCGCCGTTGCATTTTTCAGAATCAAACTGTCCAATGCTTGTCGAACCACATTGCGTAGCGTATGGCCGGAGGCGTTAATAGACAATTGCTGTATGAAATAATCCACGTTTAACGCAGGGCTCTCAGGCTGACCTATAGGAGGCAGCTGAGCAGGGTCACCAACCAGAATGAGGTTGTTGGAAGGGTCCGTGAAAACGTACGTAAGTAAATCCTCCAGTAGTGCATTGCCGCCGAGTGAGCTGTCTCTTGTTGTGCCTATCAACCCAGCCTCATCCACGATGTAGGTGGTGTTTTTTTGATTGTTATTTGCAAGGACGAATGAGGCGGCACCTGAACTTCCTACTCTAGGTCGATACAAGCTTCGGTGAATGGTATGGGCCTTTGAGCCTGTTGCGCCAGAGAGTACTTTAGCTGCGCGGCCGGTGGGTGCCATTAAGATTACTTTACGTTTGTGTTTCTTATGTGTTGAGACCACGCTTTTCATCACGGTCGTTTTTCCTGTACCGGCAAATCCCTTGATAATAAACACCTCGGGCATTACCCTACGGATGCTCAAATACACGGCAAGTTTGCGCAACAAACCGTCTTGGTCGGCAGTTGGCTCGAAAGGAAAAAAACCTTTTAAATCCGAGTATGTACTTTGAGGTGCTTGCAACGGAAAAATATTGTAGTTTTGGGACCATTAATTGAAAATCATCCCATGAATTCAAAGGTACAAACCGCAGTTAAAGCAGTGTTGATTTTATTATCAGTCTACTTTACCTACCGTATTTACAATAGCATCATGCAACCTATCCGTTTCCAGAACATCGAATCTGTCAGATTGTGTGAGGTAACAGAACAACTTGAAAATATCCGTGAAGCGCAATTGGCCTACAAGAGCGAGAACGGAACTTTCTGTTCGGATATCCATACACTCGTTGGTTTTGTGGATACGGGATATATCAGCATCGTTGAGCGTAAGGATACAAACTTTATGTACTACGATAAGGTGTACCAGAAGGATATGAACAAAGATTCGGTAATCATTCGCGTCTTAGGTCAAGAGCCTGTGGGAACACAGTTGTTTGGTGAAGGTTTTGACGCAAATTCAATGTTGCGCATCCCAGGAACCGATAGCTTATTCACTATGAACGCAGGCAAGATTGTAAAGAATGGGGTAGAAGTTGCTACATTTGAGGTGAGTGCACCATTCAGTACGATTTTCGCTGATGTAGCGGATGAATTCCCAGATGCATTCAAGAAAGTGAAAAACGAATTCTGGTCTATTGGATCATTGACACAACCAACCATCAGTGGTAACTACGAAAACACTAAGTGTAAAGCAGACTAACATCGATCCGGCCTTCGAATCAGCGAAGGCGGAGGAATGCATATTGTCCATCCTGTACCAACAGGATGGACTTTCTTTTTTGGTGCGCCACAGTACCACGCGTCAGCTTTACTTAGCCGGTTATGTACCTCGTTCGGAATGGAGTGAACATCCTATTGAGGATTTGCTCGGCTCGTTTTCTGAAAACTTCGCTGATGTTATTTATGGAGTTGAAGCGCCGCATACAGTCTTGCTTCCACAGCTCATGACGGATGGAGAAGATCTGGATTGGACGCAAACGGTGCTCGGTCAAAAAGCGAATTTTTCTGATGCCAGTGAAGAGCTAGGAATGACTATGCTCGCATATTTACCAGATTCAGATTTAGCCAGAAGTAATACGGAGTCATTAGTCCGTCGCCATCATTGGGCATTGCAGTTGGAGCGGCTAAAAGCTTCGGAAGCAGCGAATTTTTATGTCCATGTGTATAATGATGCGGTACATGTTATGGCTAGTAAAGCTGGACAATGGCATTTGATTAATAGCTTTCCATGTGCCAACGATAGTGAACTCATTTATCATTTAGGTAATTGCGTCGAGCAACTCGAGTGGAATCGAGCGGAGACTTCTATTGAACTTAGCGGTCTCAGTGCACGCTCGTATAAAGACGTGATTCAGCCCTATTTTGGAAACGTAAAGTTGTTTAAACCACAGGAGTGGTCGAAGGTAAGTTCTGCAATGAAGGATTTTGATGCGCTTGCTTTTGCGACCTTATTGCGATTATGAGAATTGTAAGTGGTAAATGGAAGGGGAAGCGTATAACCGCGCCCAAGAACTTGCCTACTCGGCCTACAACAGACTTCGCAAAAGAAGGCTTGTTCAACATTTTGAATAATCGCTTCTTCTTCGACGACCTTCGCATTTTAGACCTCTTTGCGGGAACTGGTAATATTAGTTACGAGTTTGCCTCGCGTGGTGCTGGAGAAATTACTTGCGTAGATCAGCACAAGGGTTGTGTCCGATTTATCGATCAAATGGCCGATGAACTCGGAATTAACGCTACCACAGTTCAAACGGATGTTTGGCTCTTTGTTCAGCGCAGTTTAACCTCCTACGACATTGTATTTGCAGATCCTCCATACGATTGGGATAAGCACGAGGAATTGGCCAAAGCACTGGTGGAAAATAACTTCTTAAATGAGGGAGGCGAAGCCATTATAGAGCACAGTGCTGATACCGATCTAAGCCATTTGCCTGGGTTTTTTGAGCACCGCAAATACGGTCATGTACACTTTAGCTTTTTCTCAATTCCCGCCAAGGATTAAGCTTGATCCAGCAAGAAGTTTATCAGTTTTTCCATAGCTCTACCGCGGTGACTCATGCTGTTTTTAAGTGCAGCGTCCATTTCAGCAAACGACCTATCATATCCTTCTGGTATGAAAATAGGGTCGTAGCCAAAACCTTTTGAGCCGCTTCTTTCAGTTGCAATGTGTCCTTTGACAATTCCTTCGAACAGCTCGATTTTATCGTTCCAGTGGAGCGCCATTACGGTTCGGAATTGGGCACTTCGATCATTAATCTCTTCTAATTCTTGCAGCACTTTGTCCATATTATCCTCTGAATTTTTCTGAGGACCAGCGTACCGCGCACTGTACACGCCGGGTTGACCGTTTAGTGCTAGAATTTCTAATCCTGTGTCGTCCGAGAAGCAGTTCAGGCCATGACGTTGCCAGACGGTTTCAGCTTTTATAATTGCATTACCCTGCAATGTATCCGCATCTTCTACGATCTCTTCATGGTCGTTTAAGTCTGTAAGTCCCAATACTTCATATTTCGGGGCCAATATTTCGCGAACCTCTTGTAACTTACCGGGGTTGTGTGTGGCAAAAACGAGCTGCATAGATCAGTATTTAGATGAACAAAACTACAGCTATTATACGTTGGTTGGGTCCCACATTGGCATTGCTTATCGGCATTGTTGGTCAGGGACAGAGTCACTTTTTATTGTTGGGGATAGCGGCGTGGATGCTGCTATGGTGGATTACGGAGACCGTAAACCTCGGCGTTACCGCCCTGCTGCCGCTTTTATTCTTTCCGGTATTGGGGCTCGGCACAGGAAAGGAGATGGCAGCCTTCTATGCGCACCCTTTAGTGTATTTATTCTTTGGCGGATTCGTATTAGCCTTAGCCCTTGAAAAGGTTGGATTACATTACCGTATTGCCTTATGGATACTGCGAAAAACGGGTACTAAAGACAAGGGGCTCATTGCCGGTTTCATGCTTGCTACTGGCTTTATGTCCATGTGGATTTCGAATACAGCCACCTCGATTATGATGCTTCCGATCGCAACGAGTGTACTCGCTGTATTGCAAGAGGAAAAGCGAGAAAAATTGGCGCGCCCTATCTTGTTATCCGTTGCTTGGGCAGCGAATATCGGAGGGATGGCTACCATCATAGGTACACCTCCGAACATGATTTTTGCGGCATTCATGTCGGATCAACTTAACCGTCCCATCGGGTTCATGGAATGGCTGCCTATAGGAATGAGCGCAACAGTTATTCTCGGGTTGATTGCATTCTTAGTACTCACTGTAGGTTTGCCCCAGGATGTATTAAGTAATGAGGAAGAGTTAAAAACTCGGAATTGGCTGCAAAATGAATGGGACCGATTAGGCTCGCTCTCAGCCCCACAAATACGTGTGGCTATAATATTCACCGGGACAGCGATTTTATGGATTATTCGTCCCTACCTCGTTCAATGGATACCTCAAATTCAGTGGTCAGATACAGCCATAGCACTAACAAGTGCCCTTTTGTTATTCAGTGTTTTTTCAGGCGATGGCCATACATTGCTGAGTTGGGAGGATACTTCAAAACTGCCTTGGGGGATATTAATCCTTTTCGGAGGCGGCCTTGCATTGGCAGGTACGCTCCAGGGGAGCTATTGGTTTGATGCCCTAGGTTCATCACTTCAGGCCCTTGGAGATCTTCCATTTTGGCTGTGGATATCCATCATGGCTGTTCTAGGGGTCTTTGCTACCGAATTACTTAGTAACATGGCTTTGGTCAGCGCATTGATGCCCTTGCTTCTGAGTCTGAGTTATGCCTTAGGTATCGACCTCCAACAACTGAGCATTCCGCTCGTGCTTGGCGCTAGTTGTGCTTTCATGTTGCCCATGGCCACGCCACCGAACGCAATTGTCTTTTCAACGGGTAAACTCACCATACCGTATATGGTGTACAGAGGTATCGTAATGAACGTTCTAGCAGTCCTAGTCTTGGTGATTTTGGCCCAATTCTTCTCTATGCCGGGCTAATGATATTGCTGGATTTTTCAAGGAGTTTTTTCGGCAATGAAGCAGTAATGGTTTGTCCCATGGCTTTGATCCACTCTTGCTTTAGTTGGGTACGTGAATAGAGCATGCTGACCTCGCGAGTTGGCGTTGGTTCCGCGATAGGCTTGATGCCTTTTTTGTATTTATCGCTCAGGTCTAGTGTATTTAAATAGGGCAGCAGCGTCATTCCCATGCCGCGGTAGGCAAGTTTAATCAGCGTATCAAAGTTCCCACTTTCCATATTGATGCGTTGCTGTGGGTTTAATTCTGTTTGGCACAACTTCAGGACGCTATTTCTAAAGCAATGGCCTTCGTTGAGCAATAGCATCTCATTCGCATTCAGCTCAGAGGCAAGCAAAAACTCGTCGCTATTCATAGCGTGGTATTCGGGGACAAAAGCCATGAAAGGCTCATAATACAGCGGGGTCTCGACGATGCCTTTTTCTTGCAACGGTGTTGCGGCGATACCAACATCTATGCGGTCCGTACGTAGTGCTTCTATCATATCCTCAGTTTTCAACTCTTCAATGTTGAGTTTGATTCCGGGATATTTATTTGTGAATTCAGGAATGAACCTAGGCAACAGGCTTGGCGCGATGGTAGGAATAACGGCAAGGGTCAGTTCCCCGTCAAAGCTACCTTTGATTTGTTTGGCCATATGCTCTAGCACCTCACTTTCGTAGATCACTTTGCGCGCTTGCTCAACGATCTTGGCGCCAAGAGGTGTGGGGACGATGGGATGTTTAGAACGGTCAAAAATCAAGATATCTAATTCCTCCTCGAGTTTTTGAATCTGCATGCTAAGGGTCGGTTGTGTGACAAAACATGCTTCGGCAGCCTTCGCAAAATGCCTGTGGTTATCTACGGCTACGATGTATTTGAACTGAGTGATAGTCATAAATTATTAGGGATAGGTTTGTAATAGAAAACAAAGATACGTTGCTCATTAGATTCGACGGCTTTTCAAGGACTACTTTTAACACATGACCTTGGAGGAGTTTAGATTAAAAGTTTCCGCACCCTTGCCCGGCGTTAAAGGCCAACGGTTGATGATGCCTTCGTACCGCAATGCTGTTGCGAAAGAGTCGGTTATGGCCCTGAACCCCCGAAAAGCGGGCGTTATTATGCACGTTTTTGAAGGAGATGAGGGATTGGAGCTACTGTATATGAAACGTTCCTCTTACAACGGTACGCATAGCGCTCAAATCAGTTTTCCCGGAGGAGAACTTGAGGACTTTGATGAGGATTTGAAAGCAGCCGCGTTTAGAGAATGTGAGGAGGAAGTGGGGCTAAAACCCATGGCTCAGGACTTTTTACGTCCAATGACCTGGTTATATATTCCACCGTCAAACTTTTACGTAGAACCTTTTTTGTCCTGTGCACAAGGAGCTCCGAATATTGAAATAGATACCGTCGAGGTAGATCGCGTATTTTCCATTCCACTGTTCCAATTATTGAATGATTCTCTGGTACAAAAGACCAAAATAGAAACGACTTATGGCTCTATGAATGTTCCGGCCTATCATTGGGACGGAGAAATCATTTGGGGTGCTACTGCAATGATGACTTCAGAACTCGTTGCACTCGTGAGATAAGCCTATATTTGCGTCCTTATTTGACCAACAACACATGAGCCTAAATCCTTTCAAACGCGACAGCTTCGGCTACAATTTGCTCATTAAGCGATTGGTCATCTTCGTTTTTGGACTAATTACTTGGTACCGATATACTCGGATTAATTCGATCAAGATTGTCGGTGCGGATAAGTTAAAAGATCTGCCTAGCCAGGGCGTGCTTTTCGTCTCGAATCATCAAACGTATTTCGCCGATGTAAGTGCGATGTACCAAGTGTTCAATGCCGCTGAAAATGGCATTTACAACAGACTTCCTTTTTTCACCTTGTTCCGACCAAAGTTGAATGTATTCTTCATTGCAGCAGCAGAAACCATGAAAAAAGGCTTGTTGCCGAAACTTATGCAATACGCGGGTTCGGTGAGCATCAAACGCACTTGGCGCGAAGCAGGAAAGAACGTTAGTCGTTCGGTGGACCCGAAGGATATTGCCAACATAAAATTGGCCATGGAAACAGGGTGGACTATTACCTTCCCTCAGGGAACTACGCGTCCATTTGTGAAGGGGCGAAGAGGTACGGTGCATCTGATTCGTGAACTACAGCCGGTGGTTGTTCCTGTGGTAATCGATGGGTTCCGTCGAGCCTTTGATAAAACGGGTATGTTTGTGAAAAGCACGGGTAACCTGTTAAATATTACCTTTAAGGATCCGTTGGTGCTTGATTTTGAGCAGGAAAACGATAAATTGTTAGACCAAATCATGGTGGCTATAGAACAAGCCCCAGAGTTTTTGAAAATAAAGGACGAATGAAAAAAGTAGTACTATTTAGCGTGTTGATGGGAATTCTCATGGGATGTGAGAAGTCCATTCCGGTAGTTGATCCTACAGCATTGGATGATAGAAATATTTACATCCGCATGTACAAGTACTTCGATGGTGATTTGTTGGATACCTCTAAAGTATATCAAATCAACGGCGATATCATCAAAATCAACAGCATTTACGCGACCTTAAGCGGTGCAAGCTTTGTGAGTTTCGATGGTAGTGATACTATAAGGACCGAAAGTGATCTTACCGCGGTTGATGTTACGACAACAACGGAAGTTAAACTGGCAAGTTTGCCTCGTGGCTCTTACAATGGCCGATTATTCTACAACATCGGTTTAGATAGCGCACGTGCTTTCAAAGCACCAGAAAATTTAGAGGATGGGAACCCGCTTAAATCGGGTAAACTATGGAACGGTAGCGACATAGGTCACAGCTTCTTCCAGATAGAGGGTGGTATCTTTGCTCCTACTGATACGGTCTTCAACAACCCTCAAAGTACTTTCGTGTGGCGTTTCGCTACTCCTGACTTGTTGGTTGAGAAGAATGAGAAACGCAACTTTAGCGTTGCTTCGAACAAGGACGTATTTTTTGTAATCAATCTCGATGTCGAAAAGTTGTTCTTGGGCTTGACACCTAGCCAGATACCTGTGATTAATAGTGATCCGGCGGATGCAACAGATTATAACAACGCTAAAATCCTGCGCGACAACGTAATAAGTGAGTTTGTTTTTGAACTTTAAAAACCACGATTATGAAAGCCTTAACTAACCTTGTTGTTGCTTCCCTAGCAACACTCGCTCTCGTGTCCTGTGGAACGGGATCCAATGATCTAAGCATGGAAGTTCGCCTTACCTATGAAGGTGTGCCTTACAACGTAGGAGAAACTGTTTTCAAAGGCGATACAGCCTTGAAATTTGAAAAGTTTTACTTCTACCTAAGTGATTTTCAAGTAGGGGATCAACTACTCGAGGAAGTTATGTTTTGCAACGCAGAGGATGGTGCAACCATGAACTACACTTGGACGTTAGATGAAAAGGCGACACAACTCTCTTTTGCAGTTGGGGTAGATTCGTTGAACAACGCCATGGATCCCACAACGTTTGAGGTAGGACATCCGCTCTCTAGTGCGAATGATATGTACTGGTCTTGGGCTACGAAATACCGTTTCTTGCGTATTGATGGACGCCTGAATGGCACGGGAACGTTGGGTACAGATGATATTCTATTGGCTTGGCATACTGGTAAGGACGAACTTTACAGAAATGTGGATCTTTCGAACCAGTTGACCGGGGCCATCAAGCCAGGGGATCATGTTGTTTTAGAGTTTGAATTGGACGGTCTGATCGCAGGTATGTCACTTGAAAGCGAGAGCATGACGCACTCCATGGTTAATGATTATGAAATTGCCGTCAAGCTTAGCAATAATTTACCGAGCGCATTCGCTGTTCGAGTAGAATAGAAACAATTGATAAATACAAAAAGAGCGGCCCTTGGGCCGCTCTTTTTGTATCCGATAATTTTTTCCTAGCGGAAAAGGACACTAATGCGAACACCTCCGAGCAAAGCGGGCGTTGCATTCCTGCGGTCTACTAATTCGTATTGACCGGTGAAAATTCCTGTAATTGGATCAAAGGATTCAACATATTCAGAGGTGCTTCGGGTTTTTGTGCGAATCGCCGCACCAATAAACCAGTCGAGAATCATGCGCTCAGAAGGTCTGCTTTGGTAGCCCATAGTAAACCCGAAGTCATTCCATCCAAAACTTTCATTCACCGTAGTATCTAATGCCGTAAATGGATCGGAGATGTAGAAATCTTGTGCATAGTTTCTGTGGTTCACATTGAAGCCAATGTAATATCCGTCTTGGAATGCATTTCCTTCCGGAAAAAACTTAGCATTGAAGGTGGCACTGTATCCTAATTTGCTCAATGTCTGACCATTGCTTCGCATGCTGTACCCACGAATCAAGTTTTCAGTCATGTTGAAGGTTGTGATGCCAAGACCGCCTTCTAAGCTCATGTAATCGGTCAGTTTATGCTCGTACGAAATGGGGATATCTCCCGCAACTAAAGCTGTAGGACTCAGTTTTATAGCATGATTGTAGCGGCTGTAATAGGCACCTTGATTCATGGTGCCGCTCATGCTCGGTGAAGTCATTGTGCTCACCTGGCCTGCGCCGGATGCGTTATCCAGGTTGCGCTTGCGAACAATAACGGTCTGAGCATCCACAAAGGCAGTGGTTCCAAGGACTACAGCTAAAGCGTAAATAATTCGTTTCATATGCGTTGTACTAGGGAGGGGTGATGTATCTTGACTATCACATCCAAAAGTTACAAAATCTAAACAATCTACCTATGAAAACGCCCCAAAATGGCAGAATGTTGGCCGCAATGATGATTTTTTTCTCATCGTTTGTACTTGCGCAAGGCTCATTTCCAATCTTAGAGTGGAGCCCAGAATACAATGTGCGCAATGCAAAGTTTGACCGGCTTTTGCAAGTAGGAGACAAGGGATTCTATACCTATAGACCAAGTTCAATGTCATTGATTGCAGGTAACCGGGATGAGTTCTTTGCCTACTACGACCGCTATGATCTGAGTGAACAGTGGTTGATGAAAAATCCAAGGTGGGAGTGGAACGACCGTCGTGTTGATTTTAAGACCAGTTTGATCATCGGGGAAGTTCAGTACTTATTTTATGAGAGCTACGATAAGGTACAGGATACACGTTACCTCCTTTGTAGAACCCTTGATGAGACAGCGAACCTCTCTGAGGCTAAGGTGCTTGAGGTACTGGACAGCCGTTCTAGGTTCAGAGGTGAGTTTGATGTCCAACTGAGCAAGGACCGTTCGAAGATTGCCATTTTTACAAACCCGCCATATGATAGAAAGAGTGCCGAAAATTTCTATGTGCGTGTGTTTAATCCGGCTTTGGAAGAGTTGTGGAATGCAGACGTAGAATTGGTCTATCAGGATAGAAACTTTGGAATCATGGATTTTGAAGTGACGAACGAAGGCGACGTTTTTATCTTAAGTTATTTCGATCGTTCACCTAACATCACTTTTACGAACAACCGAGATTTGGACTATAAGCTCATGAAGGTGGGTTCGGGTGAGCAAAACGAGATTGTGGAGTTTGACCTAGGTCTTCAAAATGTGCGCGTACACAGTTTAGGGATTGAATGTGATTTAACGGACGGCGAAATGGCCATCAGCGGTTTTTACGGCCGCCGCAATTCTTGGGACATGGATGGCGCGTTGTATTTGTCTTTCGACCAGCGCAAAGGCGAGGTAATGCATTCTAACCTCAATCCATTCTCTACGGAGTTTGTAGCTCAATTCAGTAAGATTCTAGCCAAGCGAGGCAAGGGCATACGCAAGAATTTTGTGTTCCGCCAGTTCGTGGAACGTCCGGACGGTGGTGCTTATGTGGTGGCCGAGGATTACGAGTTGATTGTA
>Ga0255754_10002236_pt1 | contig 14668 bp, 14 predicted proteins | sample 101ome_22_FD_179954 | JGI IMG/M metagenome (GOLD analysis project Ga0255754, IMG submission 179954) | Coastal salt marsh microbial communities from the Groves Creek Marsh, Skidaway Island, Georgia - 101412BT metaG (version 2) | ecosystem: Environmental > Aquatic > Marine > Intertidal zone >... | reverse complement strand
TAAAGGAATGGCTCTTGATCTTGCAAAATATAATATAAGAGTTAATAGTGTATGTCCTAATATTGTTTTAACACCTAGGACAAAAAAATATTTTGCAGATAAAAAATATAACAAATACGTTAAAGAAAACACCCCAATTAATAAAGTTGTTACTGTAAGTGATGTTGCTACTTCAATAACTTTTTTAGCTTCAGAAGCATCATCTATGATAACTGGATCTTCAATAGTAATCGATGGTGGTTGGACAGCAAAATGAGAATATCATTTTTTTCTTTAATACTAATCTTGCAAATAAATGTTTTAAATGCACTGGAGTTTCAAGGAAAATTTGAACAAGGTTCATTTATACTTGGAAAAACAAATCCAAATTCAAAAATACAAATTGACAGTAAAAAGATCAGAGTATCAAAAGATGGTTTTTTTGCTTTTGGACTAGATAGAGATAGAAAAAATGATGTTGTGATAAAAGTAACAAAAGACGGAGAAACAAAAACTCTTCAAAAAAAAGTATTAAAAAGAGAATATAAAATTCAAAGAATTGATGGTTTGCCCCCTAAACAAGTCACTCCACCGCCAGAAGTTTATGAAAGAATTAAGAAAGACAATAAACTTATAGTAAAAGCTAGATCGTTAGACACGCCTTATGTTTTTTTTAAGGATAAATTTATTTATCCTATTGATAAATATATAATTACAGGTGTTTACGGTAGCCAAAGAATTTTAAATGGAAAACCAAGAAGGCCGCACTATGGGATAGATTTTCATGCTCCAGAAGGTACCTCTGTTAAAGCAATGATGGATGGTGAGGTAACTTTAGCTGAAGATGATATGTACTTTACTGGTGGTACAATTATTTTTGATCATGGTCATGGTGTGAGTACTTTATACATGCACATGAAAGATATAAATGTAAAAGTTGGACAAAAAATAAAACGAGGTCAAATAGTTGGCACTCTTGGTCAAAGTGGTAGAGCAACGGGGCCACATTTGGATATAAGATTAAATTGGTTTGACGTCAAATTAGATCCGATGACAATTTTAAATAAATGAAAGTATTAAAAATCATCTTCTTAAATTTTTTAATTTCTTTAACTATCATTATTACGATTGAATTATTACTCGGTTATTGGTTTGATAAAAATAATTTTGGTCAATATATGCGAGAGCATAGAATGAAGAAAAATGATTATACGCTTTTGCTAGATGGAATTACCTACAATTTTACTTATGAAAGAAACTATTATGGCTTTATTGGAGAGCATATAGAGCCAAGAGATATTAAAGCTGTGTTTATTGGGGGTAGTACTGCTGATGAAAGATATAAACCTAGAAATTTATCTATTGTTGAGAATTTAAATAAAAAACTATCTAATAAAAATATTAACCTAAAAATTGTTAACGCTGGCATCGAAGGTCAGTCAACTTTAGGTCATTTGAATAATTTTAAAACATGGTTTAAAAAGCTAGAAAATTTTAATCCTAAAATTATCATTTTTTATATTGGTATTAACGATTATTTGGCTGACCTTGATAACTTAAATGAAAGAAAGGAAAGAGACGGGTTGATTTCCAATCCTAATAAAAAGGAAATGATATTTGATTACTTAAAATCTAGTAGTATTTTTTATGATCTGTTAAGAAAAATAAAACATAAATATTATAAATCCGATAAACCTCGTGTAGTCTATGATTTTAATAAATCGATTCTTGAACTTTATAAAAATAAAAAATTTGATTTTTTAAACTATGATAGTGCTTTAAATAAGTTTGATATTAAAAAAATAACTGAACAAAATCAAAAAAGAATAGATTACTATCTTAAAAATATCGATGAGCTCAATAAAGCTTCAAAAAATATTGGGGCTCAAGCAATTTTTATAAACCAATTAATGTCAGATGGTAACAATAATGAGACATTATTTATTCTTAATTATTCTCTTATCAAACATTGTAAAAGAAAAAATTACAAATGTATTGACTTAGGAAAAAAACTTAATGGCAAAAAAGATTTTTGGTGGGATGGAATTCACACAACGATTAAAGGGTCTAAAGAAATATCTAACTTAATTTTTGATGATCTGATAGCGTTAATTTCTTTAGATAACATTTAGTCTAGTTCAAATTTATCTTTATAGTTTTTAAACAAAGAATTATCTTGGTCATTTTTGAATAATATAAAATCTTCAATTACTAAAATATCTAAATTTGTTCCCATAAAACAATTGTAAGCATCTTCTATTGAACAAACTATTGGTTCGCCTCGAACATTAAAAGAAGTATTAACTAACACAGGGCAATTAGTATAATTTTTAAATTCTTTTATTAAATCGTAGTATCTAGGATTTGTATCTCTGTGAACAGTCTGAATTCTTGCAGAATAATCAACATGGGTAATTGCTGGTATGCTTGATCTTTTTATATTTAATTTGTCTATACCAAATAAATTTTCTTCGTCTTTCTTCATTTTGATTTGTTTATCCTTTTGAATATTTGAAACTAAAAGCATGTAAGGACTGTCATTATTTAATTCGAACCATTCATTTACATCCTCTCTTAAAACTGAAGGCGCGAAAGGTCTAAAACTCTCTCTAAATTTAATTTTTAAATTAAGCTCTCTTTGCATTTTTTCAGATCTTGGATCAGCCAATATAGATCTCCCTCCTAAGGCTCTCGGTCCAAATTCCATTTTCCCTTGAAACCAACCTACTGTTTTTTCATTTGCTAATTCTTTTGCAGTTATTGATATAATTTTTTCTTTATCATATTTTGTAAATTTAGCTTTTAGTAATTTAAGTTTCTCCTCTATTAAATCATTTTCATATTTTGGTCCAAGATATGAACCTTTCATTTGGTCTTTAAATTCTGTTCTTTTGTTTCCTAGTTCATGATGCCAATAAGCTAGTGCCGCACCCAAAGATCCTCCTGCGTCTCCTGCAGCTGGTTGTATCCAAACATTTTCAAATATTTTTTCTTTTAAAATCTTGCCATTAGCTACACAGTTTAAAGCTACACCTCCTGCTAGACAAAGATTACGAATATTGTGTTTTTTTGACTCTGATTTTGTTATTTTCAAAACTATTTCTTCTGTTACAACTTGGATTGATGCAGCAATATCCATATGAAATTGTGTCAATTTATCTTTTTTGGGATCTCTTACTGGATGTCCAAATAAATCAGAAAACTTTTTATTTGTCATTGTTAAACCAGTCGCATAATTGAAATAGGTCATATCTAGTTTGAATGAACCATCATCTTTTAAATCCACTAATTTTTCAAAAATCAATTTTTTATATATTGGTTTTCCGTAAGGAGCTAAACCCATCACTTTATATTCTCCACTATTAACCTTAAATCCAGTGTAGTAAGTAAAAGCAGAATAAAGCAAGCCTAGGGAATGAGGAAAATGTATTTCTTTTAAGATTCTAAGACTATTATTTTTTCCAATTGCTAAAGTTGATGTAGCCCACTCTCCCACTCCGTCTAATGTTAAAACTAATGCTTCTTGAAAAGGTGATGGAAAAAAAGCACTAGCAGCATGACTGTAATGATGTTCAGAAAATTTAATCTTATTAATATCATTGAAATTTTCATCGTGTTGTTTTAATTGATCAAATATAAATTTTTTTTGAAACAACTTTTCTCTCAACCAAATAGGCATTGAAAGACTGAAAGATTTAAAACCTCTAGGCGCAAATGCTAGATAAGTTTCTAGCAGCCTCTCAAATTTCAAAAAAGGCTTTTCAAAAAATACTATGAAATCTATTTCATTTAATTTCAGATTATTGCTTTTTAAAATAAAATTTATTGCATTTTTTGGATAACTTGCATCATGTTTTATTCTGGTAAATCTTTCCTCTTGTGCAGCAGAAATTATTTTTCCATCTACAATTAACGTTGCAGCACTATCGTGATAAAAAGCCGATATACCTAAAATTGATGTCACTAGAAAATAGTGTAAATAAATGGCGCTACTACAGAACCTTGGCTTAAAACTATTAATATACCAAATAAAGCCAAGACGATTATAATAGGAAAAAGCCAGTATTTTTTTCTTTCCATTAAAAATTCAAAAAATTCTTTTATAAATTCACGCATTTTAAAACTTTAAATTAAGTTACAATAGTTTATTAGATTAATATATTCAATGAAAAAAACCTTATTTATTAATTTAATCATTTTATTTATTTTAATCGCTTTAATAGAAATAACTTTAAGATTTTTTTTTTCTTACAATGTTCAGGGAATATCTAAAAATTTAATTAATAAAGAATTGAGCTATCATTTTAACGCACCAAATCTAAATTATGGAAAAGCTTTTGGAGCAAAAATTTATACTGATAAAAATGGTTACAGGATAGAGAAAAATCAAGTAAATAAAGAAAGTCAAGAAATTTTATTTATAGGTGGTAGCGTCACATTTGGTCCTGGTATAAAAGCTAAAAATACTTTTGTAGAACTTCTCAATAAGACGAGTGCTTATAATATTAAAAATGCGAGCGTATTTGGTACAAATTTTGAAAATAATATCAAAATAATAGAAAGCCAAAAGAAAAATCATAATAATATAAAGAAAATTTTTATTAATTTTCCTTTAGACGATATTCTTTCAAATAAAATTTCTTTGAATGAAAATGATACAACAAATAATATTAATGAAAAAATAAAAAAGAATAGTTTAATAAATTCTATTAATAAATTTATTAGGTCTAAGTCTGCTAGCTATGTATTCATAAAAAGTATTATAGTAAATCCTCAATTAAATAATTACATTTATGACTTAGGTCTCTACAATAACGAAGAGCTATTAAGTCGATTAGAATTAAATTTGCTACAATTAAGTAAAACATTTGATAAAGAAAAAATATTTTTTTTCTCAATACCTTACGCAGAACAAGTGAAAAATGGATGTGATAAACAAGATAACGCAGAAAAAATTTTAAAAAAAATATTTAGTAAAATGAATTATAATATCTATTTTCTAAAAGATGATTTATGTAAAGAAAAAAATCCAGTAAATTTTTATTTCAAAAATGATCCCGTGCATCTATCTAAATCGGGACATCTTGCTGTCTATACGGTTTTAAAAAACTTTATAGATTAAAAATCGAAGTAAATAAATTTTTCTGAAGAACCTGCTTTAATAGCTAATCCAGTTATTAAAACAATAATAAATATTGGTATCAAAATTAAAAAATTAAGTTTCTTTGATATATTTTCTATATATTTGTAGTTATCAAATTTTTGACTAAATACAGCAGTTATAACTAAAGCTAATAAAATTAAATTTTCAATCTCAATAATCGTAAAAAAATTTTGGTAAAGGTTACTGTAAAAAATTAATAAAAAATTTAAATCATTTATTCTGAATATTATCCATAAGTTAAAGACCAGAAAACAAGTTAAAAAAATTTTTATTAATCTATTAAAATTAAAATATTTACTCATTTGTTTTTCAAGAAATAGAAAAATTCCATTCATAGACCCCCATAAGATAAAATTAATACTAGCTCCGTGCCATAAACCTGCGATTGACATTGTTAAAAATAAATTACTAAATAATTTTTTGTTTCCATATCTAGATCCTCCTAATGGAATATAGACATAATCTCTAAACCATTTTGATAAAGTTATGTGCCAATTTCTCCAAAATTCAGTTAAAGAACCACTAAGATAAGGTCTATTAAAATTTATTGGTAGATCAATGCTAAGAATTTTAGAGACTCCTAAAGCCATATCTACATAGCCACTAAAGTCAAAGTAGATCTGAAGAGGGAAAAGTAAAAAACCTTTTATATAGTCTTGGCTTTCTGTAAAATTTTCTTTCTCAAATATCGGATCTATAAAATTTGAAATACTATCTGCGAAAAAGACTTTTTTAATAAATCCAATCATAAATAATAAAATTCCAAATTTTACATTGGCATTAGTAAACACAATTTTATTTTTTAATAATGGAATTAACTCTTTTGCTCTTAGAATCGGTCCTGCAATTAATTGTGGAAAATAAATTAAAAATTCACTTAATGAGTAGAAATTAATCTTATCATTGTATTTTTTTGTTTTTACATCAACTAGAATTGCGATAGTTGTGAAAGTTATAAATGAAATCGCTAAAGGTAAATCTCCTTTATAGCTTAAATCTGTAAGTATTTTAATTTCATAAAAATTAGATAAGAAAAAAGAATATTTAAAATAAAAAAGTGGAAAGAGTGTTACCGGAATTGATACTTTTAAACTTAAATCCTTCTTTAAAAAAAAGTAGGAAGTTATAAAAAAAAATAATATTAAAAACGTAAATGGTGGGCTCCAAAAACCATAAAAAAAGATACTAAATAAAATGATTATTGATCTTTGATTGTTCTTTAAGATTTTTATGAATAATAAAAATATTAAAAAAAAAATTATGAATTGAATAGAAGAAAAAATCACTTGTTAAGATAAAGAAAAATGTTTTCACTCATAAGAGAATTGGCATATGCATTTGGATGTGGATCTCCATATTTATTCCAAACTGTTTTCTCATCTTTACCTTCAAAAATACTCAATAAATCATGAAACTTAAAATCTAAGTCCGCTGCGACTTTTTTCATTTTTTTATTAATAAAATTAAGTTTGTATGGATTTAATTTGTGTATATCAGGCATTAAAATAATATGACAATTAATTGATTTTTTTTTACAATGTCCACTTAGATTTAATAACTCTTTTTTAGCAATAATAAAACCCTCGTAATCATCATTATAACGATCTGAATAATATTTCTCTACTTTTTCTGGATTAAAAGCTGAAACATATGAATTCAATAATTTCCATACCACAACACCTAGATGGAAATTATTAGTAAAAAAATTTACTTTAGCAGGTTTAATTATTTCAGTATCATTTACAAAAAAATGTATAATAATGTCTGTAAACTCAAGCTCTTTCCAATTCTCAAAATAATTATTTACATACCTTTCAGTGTTGTAATTGCCAACACCTCCATTAATAAAAATCCATTTTTTATTATATTGTGAAGATTTTTTATTTAACCTATTAGAAAAAACTTTGTCATGCTCAACACCCCAACCCATTGCAACAGAACTTCCAATTATTAAAAAGCTTCGATCGTATTCAGATAAATTTGAATTGTCGTATTGTATGTCTCTTTGACCAAATTTATTAATTTTTATTTCTGTATTTTGTAAAATTGCGGATTTATTTTTTATGTGTACATGATTAATTTTTTTATTATTAACTTTTGTTTTAAGCTCTTTTGCATATCTCCACATTTCTATGTCATAATTAACAATAAATTTATGTTTTATTCTTAAAATTGACTCACAAATTAATAAACCTACTAATAAAGATATGAAAACTATTAAGGTCGATCTTAAAAATTTTTTAACATTAAACATTTATAAAGTTAAAATTGTCGATTCATTGAGGTGATATTTTTTCTATGAATCCAATAGCTTTTAATTAATTTATTTTTTTTTATTTTAAGAAGATCTTTTCCAAGAAGTTTTAATAATATTCCAATTGGAGTAAGTATAATAAAAAAAACTAAAAACATAACTAATGGCGCTACTATTCTTCCAAGTAACTCTCCAAACTTTACCCAGCCTTTGTTCAAAGGAGTTAAGATTTTTGAGTTTAATATACCTAGAATTAAAAAAGCTAGTGATATTGTTAAAGCCCAAAATCTAATTGCTCCAGAGTTAAGAAGAGGCCAAAATGCGATGATTGAAAAAACTATAAAAAACAATAGCCCGAAACTTCTATTGCTTGCTTTTTTTTGCATACTAATTGAATGTTAATTCAAACTTTTTTGAGGTTTCATGTCCTCTTTTTTTATACCAGCTACTCTAACAGGTTTTTTCATAGCATCTCTTCTAAATGGCTCACCTAATTCCTGATTTAAAATTACTTCAATAAATGTAGTAACACCTTTCTTTTGATCCTCACAAGATTGTTTGATTGCTTTTGTTGTTTCTTCCATTGTTTTAACTGTTACACCTTTTAAACCACATGCATCAGCAACTTTTGCATAACTTAATTCTGGATCTAATTCTGTTCCTATAAAATTATTATCAAACCACAATGTAGTATTTCTTTTTTCTGCTCCCCATTGATAGTTTCTGAATATTACCATCGAAATTGCTGGCCACTCCTCACGTGCGCAGGAGCTCATTTCATTCATACTTATTCCAAATGCACCATCACCAGCAAAACCAATTACAGGAGTGTCTGGACAACCAATTTTAGCGCCTAAGATAGATGGAAAACCGTAACCGCAAGGACCAAATAAACCTGGTGCTAAATATTTTCTTCCTTTTTCAAAAGTTGGATAAGCGTTTCCGATTGCACAATTATTTCCAATATCACTTGAAATAATTACGTCTTCAGGCATACCAGCTTGAATAGCTCTCCAAGCTTGCCTGGGTGACATTCTATCTTTATCTCTCTCTCTTGCTTCTTTATTCCATACTGTTCCTGGATCATCTTCTTCATGATCTAAGCTAGAAAGTTTTTGTAACCATGCAGATTTTGTTTGATGTATTAAATCTTTTCTTTTTTGTCTGTCAGCATCGCCTGCTTTAGGTGATAGTTTATTAATTATTTGTTGTGCTACTAATTTTGCATCACCACATATTCCAACTGTAACTTTTTTAGTTAAACCAATACGATCAGAATTCATATCTACTTGAATAATTTTTGCATTCTTTGGCCAATAGTCTATTCCATAACCTGGTAACGTAGAAAATGGATTAAGTCTTGTACCTAGTGCTAATACAACATCAGCTTTAGCAATTAATTCCATTGCTGCTTTTGAACCGTTATAACCTAAAGGGCCAACTGCAAGTGGATGGCTTCCTGGAAAACTGTCATTGTGCTGGTATCCGGAACAAACTGGTGCATCTAATTTTTCAGCTAACTTTACACAGTCTTGTATTGCGCCACCAATAACCACTCCTGCTCCCGATAAAATAACTGGGAACTTAGCATTTGAAAGTAATTTTGCTGCCTCTTCAATTGCTGTAGCTCCACCAGCTTGTCTTTCTAATCTCACTATCGGAGGTAAATCAATATCAATTACTTGAGTCCAATAATCTCTTGGAACATTAATTTGTGCTGGAGCTGAACCTCTTATAGCTTTTTCAATAACTCTATTTAAAACTTCTGCAATCCTTGAAGGATCTCTAACTTCTTCTTGATAGCAAACCATGTCTTTAAATAAATTCATTTGCTCTACTTCTTGGAAACCTCCTTGCCCCATTGTTTTGTTAGCGGCTTGAGGTGTAACTAATAAAAGTGGTGTGTGGTTCCAATAAGCAGTTTTGATTGGTGTAACTAAACCTGTGATCCCTGGTCCGTTTTGAGCAACAACCATAGACATTTTTCCTGTTGCTCTAGTATATCCATCAGCAATTAGGCCACCGTTAGTTTCATGAGCAACATCCCAAAATGTAATTCCTGCGTCTGGAAAAATATCTGAAATTGGCATAAATGCAGAACCAATAATTCCAAAAGCATGCTCAATTCCATGCATTTGCAAAACTTTTACAAAAGCTTCTTCTGTTGTCATTTTTGCCATATGAATTCTTTTTTCTTATTTGAAAAACTTACTTTAAATATACTAATTTTTAGTCTATATCCATTGGATAATTTATGTCAAAACCTGATCTCATTATTCACGACGAAAAAGATAACGTAGGGGTTGTTGTTATAGAGGCCACAAAAAAAGGCCAAAATTGCAATGCCTGGATAATGGAGAATGACAAAACAATTAATGTTCCGTCAAACAACGAGGTTCCCCTTGGACACAAAATCGCACTCAAAGATTTAAAAATTGGAGACACGATATTTAAATATGGTCATGATATTGGGAAAGTAGTTAAAGAAATTAAAAAAGGTGAACACGTCCACGTTCACAACGTTAAAACAAAAAAATGGTAAATTAGAAGATGAATATTCCAAAAAGTTTTTTAGGTTATAAAAGAGAAAATGGTAGAGCTGGCACGCGTAACCACGTGATTATATTGCCCGTAGATGATATCTCTAACGCGTGCGCTGAAGCAGTTGCTAATAACATTAAAGGAACAATTGCATTACCCCACTCTTATGGAAGACTGCAATTTGGAGCTGATTTAGAATTACATTTCAGAACTATGATTGGAACAGGCAGAAATCCGAATGTAGCAGCAGTTATTGTAATTGGTATTGAACCTAAATGGACTAAGAAAATTGTTGATGGTATCGCTGAAACTGGGAAGCCAGTTGAAGGTTTTCATATTGAAAGAAGTGGAGACATACAAACGATAATGAAAGCTTCTAAAAAAGCCCAAGAATTTTCTATGTGGGCTTCCGAAAAGCAAAGAGAAGAGTGTCCAATGAGTGACTTATGGATATCAGTAAAATGCGGTGAGTCAGATACAACATCGGGTCTTGCATCAAACCCAACTGTTGGAAATTTAATGGATAAACTTGAACCTCTTGGTGTTCATCTGTGCTTTGGAGAAACTTCTGAATTAACAGGTGCAGAACAAGTTTGTGCTAAAAGAGGCGCAACTCCTGAAGCTCAGAAAAAATTTATGAAAACTTGGAGCGATTACAACGATTTTATATTAAAGGAAGCAACTGATGATTTATCAGAAAGTCAACCAACAGCTGGAAACATAGCTGGTGGATTAACTACAATTGAAGAAAAAGCTTTTGGAAATTTTCAAAAAATTGGTTCTAGAAAGTTTATAGACGTCTTAGAACCGGCTGAAGAACCAAAAAAAGGAAAAGGTCTTTATTTCATGGATACTTCGTCTGCAGCTGCAGAGTGTGTAACTTTACAAGCAGCAGGTGGTTTCAACATTCATCTTTTTCCTACAGGTCAAGGAAATATAATTGGAAATCCAATTGAACCTGTTGTCAAACTTACTGCAAATCCTTTAACAGCAAAATTAATGAGTGAACATGTTGACTGTGATGTTTCAAAAATTTTATCTCGAGAAATGAATATAGATCAAGCTGGAGACAAACTTATTGAAACAACTCTTAAAGTTGCAAATGGAAGATTAACTTGCGCTGAAGCACTTGGTCACAGAGAGTTTGTTATGACAAAGCTTTATCGAAGTGCATAATGTCTTCAAATTTTGAAGGCTGCATATTCTGTAATAAGACAAATTGTAAAGTAATCACCTCAACAAAATATTTTTTTATTATTCGAGATACCGCTTATCCTGTCACGAAGCATCATACTTTAATCATAACAAAGAGACATGAAGAGGATTTTTTTAATCTTTCGAAAGAAGAAATGAATGATTTAGACAAAGTTTTAAAAGAACAAAAAAAGGAATTGCAAAAGTTAGATAAGGAAATAAGCGCTTTTAATGTAGGAGTTAATATCGGAAAAGATGCTGGTCAATCAATAATGCATTGTCATATTCATTTAATTCCAAGACGAAAAGGAGATGTTGAGGACCCTAGAGGTGGAGTTAGAGGTGTAATTCCTGAAAAACAAAAATATAAGAGAAAGTAATTATTTAACTGGGAATTTAACTTCTTCTTTTGGTTTCTTTTTTCTTAAATCTGATATGAGTTTTCTCATCCATGCAGCTAAAATTCCTAAAGTGATTGCTAGAATTATTGCAAATGCTCCGTAAAGAAATGGAAAATCATTTGAGAGTTTAAGAGAAAACTCAGCATACTTATTTAAATCAGTACTTGTTACTTGTTGTTCATTAATCAATTTTGATTGGTCTCTAAAAAAAGTATCGTAGCCTATAGCGATAGCCACACTACATAATAAAAGTGCAAATAATGATTTTAGTTGATTGCTGTCTAAATATTGTCCTAACTTTTGGCCAAGTTGAACGCCAACTATTGAGCCAAGTATTAGAGGTACTACTAAGAAAAAGTCGATTGATCCATAATTAAAGGAATGAAGTACAGTCACAATTGCACTTATGAAAATTGTTACAAACAATGAAGTTCCAGGGATTAATTTTACAGGCATACCTACAATATAAATCATTGCTGGAACCATTAAAAAAGCTCCACCAATACCCATCATAGCAGCTACAAATCCTACTATTAAGCCTAGGAGAATTGGTGTTAATGCACTTTCATATAATCTAGATTTAGGAAATCTCATTCTTAAAGGAAGACCTTGAAACCAATTATGTTCATGAAGTTTTTTCTTTATTATTTTTTTTTGTGTTACTGTTCTGAAAGCGTCAATAAGCATGAGTGTACCTACGATTGCTAGTAAATACATGTATAGCAATGAAATAATTATACTTATTTTTCCTATTCCATCAAAATAAGTGAATGTTGAAATCCCTAGAAGAGTTCCAACAACTCCTCCAGCAACAATCATTAAACCCATCTTATAATCAAGAGTATTTTTAAACCAATGCGTTAAGGAACCAGAAACAGAAGTAGCTAAAATATTATTTACTTCATTCGGTACAGCGTACACAGGAGGTATGCCCATAAAAATTAAAAATGGTGTCATTAAAAAACCTCCGCCTACACCAAAAAGACCAGAGAGAATTCCAACTAACAAACTCAAAAAAAGTAATAGAAAAATGTCTATGTTAACTTGAACAATTGGAAGATAAATATCAAGCATAATTCTAATTATGCTTGTATAGACGAGAAGTCAATCTTAATAAATTGTTGCTCCAAAAACTTTTACAAGGCCATCTTCTTCACCTAAAACTAGCCTACCTAGAAATTCTCCAGGCATTGTTTGACTTGTTTGTTTATAAAGAACAGTAATAAATTGATTTCTTCTTATCGTGCCTAAGAACTCCTGTTTCTCTGAGAGACTTGTAAGAAGTTTATTGTTAGCCCACTGTTTCCCTAGCTCAACTTCATTTGCACCATAGAGCATTTGTGATGAAAAGTCTTTTGTGAACCCGCCGTAATCTTTAATATTTGATGATTTAACTAAATTATCCCAAATAGGCTGAGCAATATCTCTTATCTCTTTGTCAGATTTTTCTAACAACTTCATTAAACTTTATGAAGCTTTCTTTTCCTTCTTTTCATCTACAATGTGATAAACGGGAACTTTTTCCATTGTGAACTTTTTAGTTTTAGGATCTCTTCTAGAAACAGTTAAGCAATGCCAATTATCATCATCGAGTTTTAAATGGTCGCCTCTGTAATAATAACCAGGCCATCTTGTTTCTTCTCTGAATTTAGTATGCTCAGTTACACATTGTGAGGTAATAGTTCTATGTTTTAATTCCCATGCTCTCATAAGTTGGTGGTAATCTTCAGCGCCAACATTTTCTAAATCTTCCTCTAACCATTTTAGCAATTCTAAACCTCTGTTAAGCATGTTCTCATTAGTCATATAATTTGTGGCTATTCCCCCAACATACTCATCCATAATTCTTTGAAGTCTTTGTAGCCCTTGAATAGGAGAAATATAACTAGGAGAAACAGTTCCACCTGTTATTTCGTTTCTACCCACTGTGTAGTTTTCTAAAGGTTTATAAATAACTTCTTTTAAATCTTTATATTGTTTGTCACTCACTTTAATTCCATCTGCTTTTTTATCTTCAATATATTTCACTGCAGCTTTTGCAGCTAATCTTCCTTCTGTGAAAGATCCAGAAGAAAATTTATGTGCGCTTCCTCCAACAGTATCACCTGCACCGAATAATCCATCAACAGTTAACATCCTATTGTAACCCCAGAAATATTCTGGAGGAGATAAATCTTCTGGTCCACTGACCCAAGCTCCGGAACACGTTGCGTGTGAACCCATTACATAAGGTTCAGAAGTTGTGAGCTCTGGATTTGTATATTTTGGATCGATATTTTGTGAAGCCCAAACAACAGCTTGGCCTACTGTCATACCTAAAAAGTTTTCCCAACCTACAGTTTCTAGATGAGGGTCTTGAAACGCTTCTTTAGTAACCATGTGAATTGGTCCGCCACCAGCCTGCACTTCTTGAATAAAAGCGTGATTTCTTAAACAAGTAGGGGTTGGATGATGATCGATGTACTCTCCTACTAAAGATTTAGTTTGGTCGTACCATTTTTTTTCGTAATTCTCACCATTAGCATTTTGTGTGTAAGTTTTTAAATGTAAGAAATAAGCTCCAACAGGACCGTATCCATCTTTAAATCTACATAATACAATTCTATTTTCCATTTGAGTCATCTTAGCTCCAACAGCTATTGGAAGTGCGTAAGCAGAACCATTACTCCAAGGAGCATACCAAGTTCTTCCCATTCCTTCACCTACTGCTCTAGGTTTAAAAATATGTGAAGCTCCGCCTGCTGCAACAATTACAGCTTTAGCTTTAAATACATGATAGTCACCTGTTCTCATGTTAAACCCAACTGCTCCGCCTATTCTATTTTCTTTTTCATCATCCATTAAAAGATGAGTAATCATTATTCTGTTATAAATTTTGTTAGCGGACTTTTTGGCTGCTTCAGCAACTATAGGTTTATAGCTTTCACCATGTATCATGATTTGCCATTTACCTTCTCTTAAATATCTTCCAGTTTTTTTATTCTTCATCATTGGTAAACCCCATTCATCAAACATATGAACTGTAGAGTCTACGTGACGAGCCATGTCATAACCTAAATCTTCTCTAACCATTCCCATTAAGTCATTTCGTGCGTATCTAACATGGTCTTCAGGTTGATTTTCATCCCACTGCAT
>Ga0255754_10002195_pt1 | contig 14816 bp, 13 predicted proteins | sample 101ome_22_FD_179954 | JGI IMG/M metagenome (GOLD analysis project Ga0255754, IMG submission 179954) | Coastal salt marsh microbial communities from the Groves Creek Marsh, Skidaway Island, Georgia - 101412BT metaG (version 2) | ecosystem: Environmental > Aquatic > Marine > Intertidal zone >... | reverse complement strand
CGCCGGTAGAAGATGGTCGTATCAAAGCGTGGCACGGGTGCTTGGTGAAAGCTCAGGGCGATGTCGTGACTGAGCAAGATCGGGAGATTGCGCGCCAAACGCAGGCGGGGGCCCTTGAGGCGTTTGCTACGGATTTTCAGATTTGGCGGCATAAGAAGCCCGCGCTGAAAATTATGGCGCTGAAAACGGACGGTCCATTCAAGGTGGGTCGAAGCTGGTACAGCCAGTTTTATCAGGCGCGCGCAGAGGCTGACGCGACCGATCTGAATGGTCTTTATCATGTGCCCGGTGTCGACACCCCTGTAGAGGGGAACCATGCCATCGACGACGGGTTGCCAATATGAGTGCTGCCGCACCGCAAGCCTTGTCGGCGGATGCCGCGATCAAGCTCTGCGACGCCTATCTCGACGGTCTGACGCGGGGTGATCTAGAGAGCGTGCTTGCGCTATTTGCGGAGGATGCGACGATTGAAGATCCGGTCGGGACCGACATTAAGTGCGGCGCAGAAGAACGGCGAGCGTTTTATCAAATTGCCTGCGACTCCATTACTGAGGCCGTGCGACAAGGTCCGCCTCGGGTGGCGGGCACGCACATTGCCTTTGCCTTTGTCGCGACAATCGGGCACGGCCCTGACGCGATGCAGATCGACATTATCGATATCTTTGAATGTGATGCCTCGGGTAAAGTGGCGGCGATGCGCGCGTATTGGGGCCCGGAAAATATGCGGGCTCACAGCGCGTGAGAAATCCTTCAGCGCTCGCGGGAGAATGATCTAAGGCAGAGTGTCCTAGGGTTTCGGCGTCGCAGGGGGTGTACTCAAGAGTAAGTGACTACGCTCTTGAGAATCAGACTTACCAACATCGATTGTCGGGACACGCCGGTCTTGGCAAAAATCGATCTGAGCTGCGCGCGGGCGGTGTTGCGCGCAATCCCTAGCTCAGCGGCAGCTTGGTCCAGATTCGCGCCCTCTGCGAGCAACTTCGATAAGCTAACTTCTGCTTTCGTCAGACCATACAGCGACATCAGGATGCGGGTGTCGATTTCGTAACTGCGCTCGGGCTCATTGATAAAAACGATCATGTGCGGGGTGTGGCCCGGCTCCACCGTTTTATCGATCATCATGGGCTTGATGAGCAGCTCGAGATCGGCTTTGCCCGACGGTCGGTCTACCGATAGGGCATTAGTGGGGGCGGGGGCCTGTTCTCGCTGAGCCTTGGCTATCGCTTCTATGTACTCCTGAAGCTTTGCGCGCGATGCGGGGCTTTCCAGATGAATTTGCTCATTTACGATCGAGAGCCCGTCTTTTTCGCGCACGAGCGCATCGGCAACGGTGTTGCGTGTCACGATCTTGCCGCGCTCATCGAGCGTAATGACGCCGACTGACTGCCTGACAAAGGTTGAGCTGTAGAGGCGCCGCTCTTTGTCCATCTGGATCAGCTGCATGCCGTTGGCAACGGCTCGTTGAATATGGTTTGCGAGTAGTTCAAGAAAGTCGCGTTCCTCTCTCCCAAAGTTGTCAGCGCTTTTTGGTCGACAGAATCGAACACTAAAGCGCTGCCCGTTGGCGTTGCGCAAATCGACGCCGATCATGTGATAGATATCGATCGGTGCCATGCAAAAATGGTACAGATCAGTTTGCTCGAGTGACTGGTAAGACACGCACTCGTCGAGGGAGACGACCTTGCCCCAGGGCAGGTTAGTCATGAGGTTTGAGGTGTAGTAACGATCGGTGTAAGGGTTGTTGTGATCATCGACGAAGGTTTTAGCCAACTGCTCTGAGGAGACGAATAGCAAGCCACCGTCGTCGCCTTGCGGCTCGCGCATGGTGATGGAGCCAAAACTGGCATCGATAATGCGGCGTGTCTCTGTCAGAAAGGCGTTATAGGGGTCTTCTTCGATGTGCCCATCGTAGAGATACCCTAATAGCTTTGAGAAAACTGTCAGGTCGGCTTCTTTCATACGGGACGTATGATAGCACCGCTTATTAGCCGCCCAAGCCAGATCTGGGCTTACCAGGCGCTAACCGCTGGAACTCATAAAATCGACACAGCGACGATTAAATTCGCTGGGGTACTCCGTCATGACCCAGTGGCCGCAGCGATTGAAGATCTCTGCCTGAACGGATTGGCAGTTTTCCAATATTTTCCATGTGCCCGACGCCGGGCAGAAACGATCGTCGGTACCCCAGAACACCAGCACCGGATGCTGGATTTCTTTTAGACGGTCGGTGAGATCGGGTATTGCCATAGTGGCCAGCACATGGGCGTTTTGACTTTGCAGCGTCAGCCAACGTTCGTCGACCAATTCGTTGTCGACCAGTGAAGGGTCAAATACCAGTAGCGTCAGCAAGTTCGCCAGTACATCTCGGGTGAATTCGGGAGATCCCATCGGATACTTCACCATTTCCTGAATACCCTGCATGGCGAAGTAGTCTGCCTTGGCCTCTATGCCGCCAGGTGCCATGAGGATGAGTTGCTTAACCCGCTCTGGATGATCCAGCGCCGCGCCAAGTGCGACGGCGCCGCCTAGAGAGTTCCCGACGAGCGTGGCGGCCTCAATTTGCAGCGCATCCATCAGTGCAATAAGACCCGACACAAAAAAGTCGAGCGTATGGTCTACGTCGGTAGGTTTCGACGTCTTGCCGTATCCCCACTGGTCATAGACTACACAGGAATAGCCTGCGCGCTGGAAGGCGTCGACATTGTGCTTGAAGTTACTCCAGCCGCTCGCGCCAGGGCCGCTACCATGAATAAAAATTACCGTGCCCAGTGCTTCACCGATAGCCTGATGCTGGGTGTAGTGAATCGCGCGACCCTCAGCGACCTCGAGGTAGTGTGAGGTAGCCGGATTTGCTGGCATTAGACAAACACGTCCTGATTATCCATGCCCAGCTGTATGGCCCCCAAGTTTCTAGCAAATGAAGTGGGATTATTGGCCACGTGGCAGCGTGCAATGTGGATATCGTGCCAGAGATTCTGTAGCGGATGGCCGTCGAATACGGAGCGTCCGCCGGCGACCTGAAACAGGGTGTCAACAGCTTCGCTGGCTTTATCGATCACGATAGAGGCCTGATAGCGGTAGAGGACCCGGTCCTCAAGGCTGGGGGACCAGTCCGCCGCCTCCATTTGATCAAAATTATGGAACATGACGGCTTCGAGTTCTCGAATCGTATTGAGCACGCGCGCGATGCGTTCTTGCGTCTCCACGTCTCCAGAGAGTTTAGTCGGGTCACTGGTTGCAGCACTGGTGCGGGTTTCGATGAATAACTTAAGGGCTTTTTTAAGGGCGCCAATTGCCGCCGTGTTGACCACTCGGACAAAGGTCTGCGCCCAGGAGAGATCGTAGATGGGGTTCTCTTGATCGTGGACACAATTGAAGCCATCCATTTGTCGGTGCGTGCGATGTTCTGGCACGAAGATAGGTTGATCGATGACCACGTCGTTGGACCCGGTGCCCTGAAGTCCCATGACGTTCCACGTATCTTCGATTTCGTACTGCGCTCTTGGCACGAGAAAGGTGCGATAGCCGTCCCCGGGAATAACGCCGCCGAGGAGGGCCCAGGTGCAATGATCTGAGCCCGAGCTCCAGCCCCAACGCCCGCTGAGCATGAACCCGCCTTCTGCCATCTCGGCCTTGGCGCCCACGGGGTTATATGAGCTACTGACCAAGGTATTTGGATCGTCGGCGTAGACCTCTTCCTGAGCTGCTTGGGACATCAGCGCGATCTGAAAAGCGTGTACGCCGATGATGCCGCAGGCCCATGCGGTGCTCATGTCGGCCTCGGCGATCCGGATCTGCTCGCGAAAAAAGTCCTGTGGCTTCTTCTCAAGTCCGCCCCATTGCTTGGGTAGCAGCATGGTAAAAAAGCCCGAGGCTTTGAGGGCGTCGACCACCTCTTTCGACAGGCGCCGGTTGTCTCGCTGCTCAGCTGATTTACTCTCGATCAGATCCTGAATCTGTTTCGTGACCAATGGTTCATAACTGCTCATGGTTTGAATTCCATATCGCTTGTGCGTGTCGTAATGATGTTCACTCTAATCCTTACGCCGCGGTCCCCATAGGTAAGCCCTTAATCAATATGTAGTAAGTCGCGGGGCGATTAGTCCGTCTGACCTACACTAAAATCGTGGCCCCAGTAGCTGGCCGCGGTGCTCTCAAACACCGCGTATCGCGACCAGTCGTCTATGGTTCGACCTTCGGCGCCGTATTCGATGTCAAATCCCGCTGGGCTCCGCATGTAGAAAGACACCATGTGGTCGTTGCAGTGTCTGCCCAGCGTGCCGGTCAACGGGGTGCCCGCCTGAATGCGTCGGTCGTTACAGCGGCCAACCTCATCGATGTTGCGCACCTCCAACATCAGATGCACGCATTGCGCGGGCATCGGCATTTCGAAAAGGCCGAGGCTGTGGTGCCTGCGATTGCAGTGCATGAACCAGAGTCGCTTGATAGGTTCTTCGGGGTCTGGCGTAAACCGTAGCTTCATGAGGTCGGATAATCCGAATCCAAGCACTTCAGTAAAGAAAGTGGTCATTTCATCAAATTGTGCGGCTGGCAATACCACGTGTCCCATACCCTGGTCGCCTGTCACGAAACCCGCTACGCCCACTGGGGAATTAAACACGGCAAAATCCGAGATACGACCCCAAAAAGCCTCGTGCTGCATCCCGGAAGGGTCTTTGAAGGCGATAAGGCTTTGCACGCGGCGCGCAGCACAAAGCTCAGGCGAGCCCCACTCCCAGGCGGTGCCCGCGGCGGTCAATCGCTCGCTCACGTTCTGTAATGCCTGCTCAGAGACGGTCTCCCAGCCGATAAGATTCAGGTGATCGCCGCCTCCCGCTTGGACAAGCAGTCGAAATGGCTGCTCATCCATTTTGAGAAACACAGTGTCACCGCAGTCAGCCATGGACTGACTGACATCCTGAAGACCGAGTACTGCCGTGCCGAAGTCTCGCCATTCCTCAATATTGGTGCTTGATACGCCCAGGTAGCCCAAGCTGTTAATTGTCATTTTCTTTTCCTCTATCTGGGGCGATCCGCTCAAAGCATCTCGCGCAACGTTGTTTTCAAAACCTTGCCCGAGGCATTAAGGGGCAGGGCGTCGACCCAGCGGATGTCGCGGGGTACTTTGTAATTGGCCATTTCGCTGCGGCACCAAGCCGCTATTTCATCAGGTGCCGGATGATCTGAATTCACGGGTACCAGGAAGGCCATGCCCACCTCGCCCAGTCGGTCATCCGCTTGGCCGACAATCGCCGCCTGGCTGATGGCGGGATGTCTGAGCAGCAATTGCTCAATCTCGGCTGGATAGCAATTGAAGCCACCCGAGATATACATATCTTTGAGGCGGTCAGTAATGGATAGGTTGCCCTGTAGGTCTAGCGTCCCGATATCCCCTGTGTGGAGCCAGCCCTCCGCATCAATGGTTCGCTCGGTGGCTGACGGGTCATTGAGATATCCCTGCATCAGATTGTAGCCGCGCACGACAATCTCCCCCGGCTCGCCGGGGGCTAGATGGTCTCCGCTCTGATTCACGATTGACACCTCGATATCGGGAATCGCGCGACCGGAGGTGGTGGCGATGGTCGCGGCATCGTCGCCCCGACGACACATGGTGACGAGCCCGCAGGTCTCGGAAAGTCCGTAGGCTGTGATCACAGTGTTGATCCCCAACACCTCGCGCATATCCTCAATCAGTTGCTGGGGAATCACCGCGGCGCCCGTCGTTGCTTTAACCAGTGACGCCATGCGCGTCGGCTTGAGGTTAGGGTGCGCAAGGATCGAGTGGAACAAGGTTGGCGGCCCTGGCATGCAGGTAATTTGCCGCGCCTCGATGGTATCGATCAGTGAATCGACTTCTAATACGGCCATGGGATGCGCTTCGGCGCCGACTAACAGGCATGCCAACCACCCAGCCTTGTATCCAAAGCTGTGGAAGAACGGGTTGATGATCAGATAGCGATCCGAATTGTCCAAACCCAGTAGGTCTGCAAACGTGGCAAATGCCTTCAGGTTCTGACGGTGCGTTGTCATGACACCCTTCGGAGTGCCGGTGGTGCCCGAGGTAAACAAAATGTCTGACAAGTCGTCTGCTGAGGCGCGCGCTCTGGCAGTAGCTACTGCGCGAGCGACGGGGCTTTGTGGATCAGACAGCGCGGCTCGTCCTGCTTGCAAAAGCGCTGCGAACCCATCTGGACCTGGCGCATCCAACACGATGGTGGTCGACAAATCACCGCAGTCTTCGCCGCTTAACAATGCTGGGTAATCTGTGCCGAGGAAATTGCCGGCCGTTATCAGTATTTGCGCGCCACTGAGTCGCAGAATTTGTGCGGCTTCGGTACCGCGATAGCGGGTGTTGAGCGTGACGAGTGTGCCGCCTATGTAGTGGGTCGCTAGGGCGACGACGATCCATTCCCAGCGGTTGGGCGCCCATATCGCTACGCGGCTACCCGATGTTGCGCCGCGCTCGATCAGACCTGCCGCAGACCATCGCACATGATCGAGCAGGTCGGAGAAGCTCAGGACGGTGTGCTCCTCGCATATAAAACGCCTATCGCCCCATGTTGCAGCGGCGAACTCGACTAATTCAGCGGTGTGTGCCGCGGGTGCGCTCATGATCCTGAGGTCCTGTTTTCGCCTCTTGGTATCGATGGATTGCAAGTTAAGCAAGCGGCGCCCGGCTGTCATAGTCTCAATGGGGGATGATCCCGACCTTGGTGGCTTTGATACTGCTCGCCCAATCAGGTTTGTAAGGCGATTTTCATGAGTAAGCTGGCCAGCGCCGAAGAGGCGCTGTCTGTCATTCGGGACGGCATGACGGTGGGGATCGGTGGCTGGGGTCCGCGCAGAAAACCCATGGCCCTAGTGAGGGCTTTACTGAGAAGTGACGTGCGTGATCTCACGCTTGTTGCCTATGGCGGCGCGGATGTCGGCCTGTTGTGCGCGGCGGGCAAAGTGAAACGGGTGGTGTTCGCCTTTGTGTCGCTTGACTTCATGCCGCTGGAACCTGCATTCCGTCTTGCCCGGGAGCAGGGCGCCATCGAAGTGACTGAAGTTGATGAGGGCATGTTACTGCTCGGGTTGCGTGCCGCCGCATGGGGTTGTCCTTTTATTCCCACTGCCATTGGCTTGGGAACTGACGTCATTCGTAATGCACCGCAGATAAAGGTCGTCGACAGTCCCTATGACGATAAAGAGTGGGTGGCGATGCCAGCACTGAATCTCGATGTGGCCTTAGTGCATGCGACCCGCGCAGACACTAGCGGAGTATGCGAGATCGCGAGTCCTGACCATTACATGGATGACTGGTTCGTCAGGGCGGCCAAGCACAGCATTGTTTCGGTCGATGAACTGGTAGAGCGTGACTATTTTCACTCGGCCGAGGTAGCGAGAAGGGTTTATTGGGAGCGCAATTGCACGCAGTCTGTCGTGCTACAACCGGGCGGTGCACACCCGAGCTCCAGCGACCCGTTGTATGGCTTTGACCCATCTCACTTCAAAAAGTATGCCGAGTTGATCGGCGAGGCGGGGTATTCAGGCTGGGCCGATGCTTATCTGGGGCAGGACGAAGCCACCTATCAGCGATCAGTGGGCGGGCTCGATAGTATTCGGGCGCTGCCCTTACCGGTGTATTGAGGTGCTGCCATGACTTTTTCTTTGGCCGAGCTGATGACGTGTGCCGCTAGTCGGGTGTTCGACGATGATGGTGAGGTACTGGCAACGGGTATAGGGCTACTGCCGCGCCTGGCTGCCAGTTTGGCCATGCTCACCAGTAATCGTGACCTGATGATGACCGACAGCCAGTCTTTTATGCTGTCGACGCCTAACCCAGTGAGCGGTTTGGCTGAGCACTCAGGACAAGACAACGAGAATTGGATGGGCTTCTCGCGCATTTTTGACAATGTATGGAGTGGTGCGCGTCACGCCCTTGTGGGCCCTAGTCAAATCGACCGCTTTGGTCAAACCAATATCTCGGCACTGGGCGGCACCTATGCGGCGCCCAAGGTGCAACTGCTGGGCGTGCGGGGGTTCCCCGGCAATTCGATCTTCCACGCCAATTCTTTCTTTGTGCCAAAACATTCCAAACGCGTTTTTGTTGAGGGCGAGTGCGACGTGGTGTGTTCCATCGGCTATAACCCAGAGCGGTTGCCGCGCGGCTATACCTTTGACGACATCGATATCAGACAGGTCATTACAGACTTGTGTGTGATGGATTTTGCCGGTCCGGACCATCAGGCCAGAGTAGTGTCGTTACATCCGGGCGTGACCTTGGGCGAGGTGCTCGATAATACCGGGTTCGATCTCGCGGTGAGCGAATTCCTGTCAGAAACCGCGGTTCCTACCGCGGAGCAGCTGGCAGTGATCGCACGATTGGATCCCAAGAATATGCGCGCGAGACAATTGAAGGATGATCCCCCGGGTGTGCGCGTAAGCGTGCGCGAAACGGGCTGAGGTTATTCTGCACCGCGACAGCGGCAGAGGAGAGGGTGTCATGAGCGACAACGAAAAAACGGCTGCGGAAAATGAGCAGGATATTGTGCGTTATGAGGTCGCAGAGGGCGTTGCCTGGGTAACCATGAATCGGCCGGAGTACCACAACGCCCAGAATGGCCGCATGACTTACTTGTTGGACGATGCGTTCAAGCGCGCGGTTGCTGATGATGACGTCAAGGTCATCGTGCTATGCGGTGAAGGTAAGCACTTTTCCGCGGGTCACGATATTGGAACGCCGGGACGGGACGTCCACTTGAGTCAGGACCGGGTGACCATGTGGTACGACCACGCCAATAAAGAAGGGGGCGAGTTTCTCTATGTTCGTGAAGCAGAGGCCTACCTTGGCATGTGCCGGCGCTGGCGAGAGATTCCCAAGCCCACCATTGCGGCAGTGCAGGGAGCCTGTATTGCTGGGGGGCTCATGTTGGCTTGGGTCTGCGATCTCATCGTGGCGACCGACGACGCTTATTTTTCTGATCCGGTGGTTAGGATGGGTATCCCGGGGGTGGAGTACTTTGCCCATCCCTATGAGTTGAATCCCAGAATTGCCAAGGAGTTTTTATTTACCGGCAATAAGATGGGCGCCGAGCGTGCTTATCAGATGGGCATGGTCAACCAAATCAGCTCTCGGGAGGCCCTGCGCGATGATGTCGCGGCGCTCGCCCAGAAAATCGCAGCCATGCCCCGATTGGGTCTGGCGCTGACCAAGCAGGCCATCAACAACGTGGAAGACTTGCAGGGCAAGCGGTCAGCCATGGAGGCGGCATTCGCCTGGCACCACTTCACCCATGTTCACAACGACCTCACGACGGGAAACAAGCTTGGCGGGATGGATGCCAAGTCGATGGCAAAAGCGAATAAGGAAGAGAGTTGAATGATGGACTTGGTCTACACCCCGGACCAGGAAGCTTTCCGCGCGGAGGTGCGCGCCTGGCTGGCAGCCCATGTGCCAAAAGTGCCGCTGGCGTCATTTGACACCGCTGAAGGATTCGCTGCCCACAGAGAGTGGGAGCGAACGTTGGCCTCTGGCAACTGGGGCATGGTGACTTGGCCGGAGAGCTATGGTGGCCGCGGTTGCGATCTGATTCAGTGGCTGATTTTTGAGGAAGAATATTACCGGGCAGGTGCGCCGGCGCGGGTGAATCAGAACGGCGTATTTCTGCTCGGACCCACGCTCATGGAGTATGGCTCTGAGGCGCAGAAAGCCCGTTTTTTACCCGCGATGGCGTCAGGCGAGGAAATTTGGGCGCAGGGTTGGTCGGAGCCCAATGCCGGCTCTGACATGGCGGCGATTCGCTGCCAAGCGATTCGCGACGGCGATGACTATGTGATTAACGGTCAGAAGATCTGGTCGACGCGAGCGGTTTATGCCGATTGGGTGTTTGGTCTTTTTAGAACTGATCCGGCGTCCGAGCGCCACCATGGCCTCTCCAAAATATTAGTGCCGCTAAGTGCGCAAGGCGTCACTGTCAGACCGATCCCGCAATTGAATGGCCTACCCGGATTTGCAGAGATCTTTTTCGACGATGTGCGGGTCTCAGTGGACAACCGACTCGGTGACGAGGGCGCGGGCTGGCAAATCGCGATGGCCACGGCAGGATTTGAACGCGGCTTGATGCTGCGGAGCCCCGCACGTTTTCAGCAGGCATCTCGCCGGCTGGTGTCCCTCTACCGACAGCATCACGGGGACCTCATGGACCCTGCGGTAGAAGACGACGTGCTGCGGTGTTACATGGACGCGGAGGCCTACGCGCTCTCGACGTACCAAACTGCCTCTCGGCTGCTACAGGGTGGATCCATTGGGCCTGAGGCGAGTTGCAACAAAATTTTCTGGTCAGAGCTCGATTTGAGAATTCACGATACGGCGATGCGGATTCTGGGCGCGCGCGCAGAGGTGGAGCCGTCAGGGTCGTCTGACCAGGAAGATCTCGGCACTTGGCTCGATGGATTTTTGTTCGCGCAGTCGGGCCCGATCTATGCCGGGACCAATGAAATTCAGCGCAATATTATTGCCGAGCGGGTGCTCGGCATGCCGCGGCGCTAGCGGAGCTGATCATGAACTTCACTTATTCAGCCGAGCAAATCGAATTTCGTGATGTGCTACACGCGTTGTTGCAGGCGGAGGTCGGAGCCGAGCGTATTCGCGCGCGATGGGATACGGCGTCGGGTCGCGATGCGGCCTTGGAGGCGCAACTACGTGATTTTGGTCTCTACAGCTTGATGTTTCCCGAAAGTCTCGATGGCCTGGGGCTCAGTGTCATCGATTGTGCCTTGCTGGCCGAGGTCTGTGGCCGGGCGGCGTTGCCTGAGCCCGCAGTCGAGACCATGATGGTGGCGTCGCCGCTGTTGGTTGATGTGTTGGATCGCGGTCTGGGTAATGGCTCGGTGCAGGCGGTCATCGAGGGCGTGATGTCAGGTGATGCGAGGGTTGCGGTGTCCCACGCCATCAACCCCCACGTGAACTTTGTTGAAGATGCACATTGGGTCATTGTAGGCGTGGCCGATGCGATTTATTTGCTGCCGCGCGATAAGGTTGAGGTCACACCGCTGAAAAGCGTGGATCCCAGTCGTCGCATTGCCAAAATCGACTTTGATCCAGAGGAGCAGTACCGACTGGCGGAGGGAGAAGCGGCGGCCGCGGTGCTGAGGTCCACACTTAATCGTGGCGCCTTATCTGTCGCCGCTCAGTTAGTCGGGTTGAGCGAAGTATTGGTTGAGCAAAGCGTCCGGTACGCCTCAGATCGTGAGCAGTTTGGTCGCGCGATTGGCGTGAATCAGGCGATCAAGCATCACTTGGCCGATGTGGCGGTGCAAATCGAGTATGCGCGCCCGGTGATTGCTAGAGCGGCGTACACGCTCAGTGTTTCGCCAGAGCGAGCCGACATTGCCGTCTCGCACGCCAAACTTGCAGCGGCGCGTGTCGGGTTGTTGGCGGCGAGACATGGCATTCAGGTCCACGGCGCTATGGGTTATACCTGGGAGTGCAATGTGCATATTTGGTCCAAGCGCATTTGGGCGTTGGTGCGTGAGTGGGGAGATGAAGGTTTCCACAAGAACCGGCTGCAACAGTGGTTGCTCCAGTCCAACGCGTTGCTGGGGCCGGAATTCACCTTTGGTCGGCGCTCGTTATTACCAGACTCGAGGGTGTCAGACCCCGTTTCCGCCGATACGGCAGCCTAAAAGCGATTGCGGTAGGAGAGCGTTATGACGCAGCGAGCAGAAGCCTTTATCGTTGATGCGCTGAGAACCCCGACCGGCCGTCGGCGCGGTTCGCTAGCGCAGATGCATGGCGCAGACCTCGGTGGTGCAGTCCTGAAAGCGCTGGTAGACCGTCATGACATTCCCGAAGACGACTACGATGATGTCATCTTTGGTTGTGTCGATACGGTGGGGCCGCTTGCCGGAGATATTGCCCGAACCTGTTGGTTGGCAGCCGGCCTTAGTGATGCGGTTCCCGGCACCACTATCGACCGTCAATGTGGGTCGTCTCAACAATCGGTACACTTTGCGGCGCAGGCGGTTATGTCCGGCACGATGGATGTGGTTATTGCCGGAGGCGTGCAGACCATGAGTGCCATTCCGATTTCGTCGGCAATGCTTGCAGGCCAAGCGCTAGGGTTTAACGACCCCTTCACCGGTAGCGCTGGGTGGCGCGCGCGCTATGGCGACGCATTGGTGACCCAGTTTCGCTCGGCGCAAATGATGGCTGACAAATGGCAGCTTAGCCGGGAGGCGATGGAAGCTTTTGCCCTCGAATCACATCGACGCGCCCGAGACGCCACCGATGGTGGGTTGTTCCGCCGGGAGTTACTGCCCGTGAATGGACTTAGCGATGACGAGACCATTCGTACGACAACCCTGGAGGCGATGGCAGAGCTGGAGCCGCTGACCCCCGGGGGTAGCATTACAGCAGCCGTGTCCAGTCAAACCGGTGACGCCGCGTCTGCAGTTCTGGTGGTGTCCGAGGCGGCGTTAAAGCGTTACAACCTGACCCCGCGAGCGCGTATTGCCCACATGGATGTGCGCGGTGACGATCCGATCTGGATGCTGACTGCACCGATTTCCGCGACCGAGCGAGCCATGAAGCGTTCTGGGTTTAATCTGCAGGACATTGCGCTGGTTGAGATTAACGAGGCCTTTGCGCCCGTGCCCATGGCCTGGCTGATCGAGACGGGCTACCCCCACGAGCAAACCAATGTGAACGGCGGGGCAATCGCCCTGGGGCATCCCCTGGGGGCAACCGGAACGAAACTCATGACGACGTTACTCCACGAAATGGAGCGGCGCGGCGTGCGCTATGGGCTACAAACCATGTGTGAGGGAGGAGGTCAGGCCAACGTGACTATCCTCGAGCGGTTATGAGGAACTGCAGGTGACCAAAATTTGTTCGGAGCGCGTCGTAATTGTCACAGGAGCCGGCAGCGGTTTGGGTGCAGCCCATGCCCGCGAGTTGGCTAACGCAGGGGCCGCAGTACTCGTCAATGACATCAATGTTGATGCCGCCGCGCGTGTCGTGGAGGAGATCGTCTCGAATGGCGGTCGTGCGGTCGTCAACCAATCGGATATCACCGACTACCAAAGCGCGGGCGAAGCGGTTGCTCAGGCGCTCGAGACCTATGGTGATCTGCACGCGGTGGTCAACAACGCCGGCAATAATCGCGACCGCATGTTTGCCTCGATGAGCGAGGCCGATTGGGACGCGGTGATGGCGGTTCATCTTAAGGGGCATTTTTGCATCAGTTCTCACGCGGTGCAGTACTGGCGTCATCAGGTGAAGTCGGGCTCGAGCGTTAGCGGCCGCATCATCAACACCACCTCAGGTGCCGGCTTGCAGGGCTCAGTGGGTCAGTCCAACTATGCCGCAGCGAAGGCCGGCATCGCCGCCTTAACGCTGAATCAGGCAGCAGAACTCGGGCGCTACGGAATTACCGCCAACGCCATCTGCCCTGTCGCGCGCACTGGTATGACGACCGCCGTACCCGAAATGGCGGCGCGAATGGCGCCCCCTGAAGATGGCGGCTTCGATCATTTTGCCCCGGAGAACGTCTCCTCGATTGTGGTCTGGCTGTGCTCCGAGGAAAGCGCCCATGTGACGGGAAAAATTATCGAGGCAGAGGGCGGGCGCCTCGCCATCGCCGATGGCTGGCGCAGCACCGCCGGCGAGGACAAGCAGGCGCGATGGTCTCCAGATGAAATCGGCGCGGTCATGGATCGGCTGTTGGCCAGCGAAGTGCCAGCGCAGAAGGTCTGGGGAAGCTGATGCCAAGACAAGCTGTGGCACGAGGGGTCCTTTGAAATTCCGATTCACAGATGAACAATTCATGCTGCAAGAGACGGCGAGCCGCTTTCTTGAAGAGCATTCCAGTCCCGCGGTGGTGCGCGCGGCAGCGGTCACAGATGGATTGGACCGGGCATTGTGGCAACGCGTTGTGGCCGAGCTTGGCTGGCAGGCTATTCCTATACCCGAAGCAGACGGCGGACTGGATTTGGGTCCGGTTGAATTGGCGATCGTATTTGAGCAAACCGGCAGACGACTGACACCGACGCCGCATTTTGCCAGTGCGTTGAGCGCGCTCGCTGTTCGCACCGTTCCCGACGGCGAAGCCAGGCAACGCTTATTGGCGCAGTTGGCAGAGGGTGCCATTTGCTCCCTCGCGCACACCGATGCCCGCCCTCATTGGGGCACTGAGGGTGTGGCCATTGAGGCGCAGGCGACCCCCGAGGGCTGGTCGCTTTCCGGTGCAGCTCGATTTGTGGGGGCGGGCCACGCGGCCGACGAACTGCTGGTGGTGGCGAGAAGCACCGCTAGCGGCAAGCTCATGCTTTGTGCCGTGCCCGCGGATTCCGAGGGCGTTACGGTGACGCATCAGGCTACCCTCGACCAATCACGTTCCATGGCGAATCTCTACTGCGAGGGCGTGCACGTGGGGCAGTCTGCCGTGCTCTGTGATGACTGGGAAGACAGCTTGGCGGTAGTGCTCAACATGGGCCGCATCCTCGTTGCCGCAGAGCAGGTGGGTTGTGCGCAAGCGGCGTTGGATATGAGCGTGGCGTACACCGGTGAGCGAATTCAGTTCGGCAGGACGATTGCTTCGTTTCAGGCGATTAAACACAAAGCGGCGGACATGATGCTGAAAACCGAATCAGCGCGCTCGCTGCTGTACTACGCAGCCTGCACGGCCGATGCGTGGTTGCGCGGTGCGGCCACTGCTCAAGCGCTCGAGGAAGCGGCGCACATGGTGGCTTCATCCGCTGGCGATGCCGCATTTTTTGTCGCTGGTACCGCGATTCAGTTGCACGGAGGCGTGGGCATTACCGAGGAATAC
>Ga0255754_10002160_pt1 | contig 14932 bp, 11 predicted proteins | sample 101ome_22_FD_179954 | JGI IMG/M metagenome (GOLD analysis project Ga0255754, IMG submission 179954) | Coastal salt marsh microbial communities from the Groves Creek Marsh, Skidaway Island, Georgia - 101412BT metaG (version 2) | ecosystem: Environmental > Aquatic > Marine > Intertidal zone >... | reverse complement strand
AATGAGTTCAATATGCTCAATTCGGTTGCCTACACTGGTCGAACCCATTTTTTCAAAAGAGTAAAGCGCCGTTTTAACTGCTTTGTCGCCAATTGCATGAATTGCCAAGGGGATCTTGTTTGCATTCAAGTATTTAACATAGGCATCAATTTTTTGAGCATCGATCAATAATTTGCCGGCAGCATAAGGCGCATCTTCGTATGGATGCAACAAAGAGGCTGTCCTTGTAGATAGCACACCATCGATAGTTATTTTAAAAAAACCAACTTTTATAAGACTGCCTTTATCAGCATCAAAATAGTCGTAACTGTCTTTCAAATCTAGAAATTCAGCCGGACAGTTTTCCGGCTCGCAATCTGATCGAAGACCATAAACAATTCTAAGAGGCAGTGAATTACTTTTTGCAAGATCCCTGTAGATATCAAGAGTGCTAATGCTGGACATATCATGAACGGATGTAATTCCCAATGCGGAAGCAAGTTTGAGAGTATTTGATATAGATTGTTGAGTTGGATAAAGTTGCTCGCTGAATTCCGGGAGATCGTATAGCAAATCCATGGCGTCCTCAAAAAGGAGCCCATTTGGTAAGTTACTTATTGGATCAAGCTGAACCCCAGGGCGAGTATAAAAATCTTTTCCGTATTTAATTTTTAAAATATCTAAAACTATAGAATTTACCCAAAATGAATGCCCGTCTATATCTACCAATGCAACTGGTGTATTTATGCCTAAACTGTCAATATCAGTTGCAAGAGGCAACACTCCATCTTCAAGCGTATGATCCCATCTGCCTCCAATAAGCCATTTTCCTTTAGGTACATTTTTTGCAGAGAGTCTTATCATTTCAAGCCAGTCGGACTTCTTGGAAATTCCAAATAGATCAAGTCCCTGCACATAAGCAGTGCCACTTGATATATGAATATGTGAGTCTATAAATCCTGGAAGAATAGATTTCCCTAAAGCATCTATTATTGTTGAATCGGGCCCAACGTATCGCTGAATTTCATCATTAGTTCCAACAGCGAGAAATCTTCCATCTTTTACAGCCACGGCCTCAGCTTCCCCAATATTTTGAGAAGCTGTGAAAATTTGAGCATTCTTAATTACTAGATCAGCCTCATTAGCAGCATGAATCTCTATGCCCTGAAGCATTAGAAAAGCTAAAAGTAATCCGCGCACAATTTTTTTGAAAATATAAAAATAAGATTATAATCAAGAATCGTCTTAATTAGCTCAAGGGGGTGCTTTGCAAGACAAGATCTCTCTTTTAGATAAATATTCTAAGCGAGATGGCTCTATATTTATCTCCGGTGTTCAATCTCTGGTGCGGCTCCCTTTAATTCAAAAGGACAAAGATCTATCTAATAACCTTAATACCGCAGGATTTATTTCAGGATATAAGGGGTCACCATTAGGAGGTTATGATCTAGAGCTCCAAAGAGCACAAAATTTTCTAGATGAAAAGTCTATCTTCCATCAGCCTGGATTGAATGAAGAGATTGCAGCAACCTCTGTTTGGGGATCCCAGCAAGGAGAATTTCTAGGCAGAGGAAAGTTTGATGGAGTTTTTGGCATTTGGTACGGGAAAGGACCTGGCGTTGATAGAGCCATGGATGCTTTAAAGCATGCAAATGCTGCAGGAAGCTCACAGCATGGAGGTGTTTTGGCTGTTGCCGGAGATGATCATGGAGCAAAATCTTCAACCCTGCCTCATCAATCCGACCATAATTTTATAAGCGCCTTTATTCCTTATTTATACCCATCTGGAGTTAACGACATTATTCCCTATGGATTATTGGGTTTTGCTATGAGTCGGTTTAGTGGATGCTGGATTGGAATGAAGATAGTTTCCGACGTTGCAGATGCTGCAATGGCATACAACACAGCTTTGGAGAAGGCTAACATTATTATCCCCTCAGCAGATTATTTTGGAGAGTATGCAGAGCTTTCAAGGAATATTTATTATAAAGACACCCCCAGAGATCAAGATCATAGACTGCAAAGAGTTAAAGGGTTTGCTGCACAGGCATTTGGCAGAGTTAATGCAATAGATAAAACTATTTGGAAGGGACCCAACACAAAAATTGGTATCATCACATCCGGTAAATCTTACAGCGATGTTAGAGAGGCCCTAAGGTGGTTAAACATCGATGAACATTCCGCAATTGATTTGGGGATTGGCCTCTATAAGGTTGGAATGCCTTGGCCTCTTGAGCCCGAGGGCATTAGAGAATTTTGTGAAGGACTTGATCATGTTCTTGTAGTTGAAGAAAAAAGAGAGCTGATAGAGCATCAAATAAAATGGCAACTCTATAACTGGAAAGAGGCTGCAAGGCCAATTGTGGTTGGCAAACAAGACGAGCAAGGTAACTGGCTTTTGCCACCAGAAAATGATTTGCCTCTTGAGATCATTGTAGAGGTTGTCGCTAAAAGAATTTACAAGGCAACACAAAGCTCTGATCTCCTAGATAGATTGGAATGGTTTAACAAGAGGCATCAAGAGCAACAAGCGATCTTTTCACCCATTCAAAGAAATCCCTATTTTTGTTCTGGCTGCCCTCATAATACCTCCACCCTTGTTCCAGAGGGATCAAGATCGTTGGGCGGTATAGGTTGTCATTACATGGCGGTAGACATGGATAGGGGCACCGAGCTCTTTACTCAAATGGGAGGAGAAGGCACGCCATGGATTGGACAAGCACCTTTTTCTAAAGATACCCATATATTTGCAAATTTAGGGGACGGGACCTATAAGCATTCCGGTTTGCTAGCCATCAGAGCTGCTATAGATGCAGGCATTAATATTACTTATAAGATTTTATATAACGATGCGGTTGCCATGACCGGAGGCCAAGCCATTGGAAATAATTGGGATGTTCAGGGCATTACCAAACAACTCCTAGCAGAAGGTATTACCAAAATATGCATACTTTCTGAAAATCCAGCCCAATATAAAAATCTTGAGGCAAAAAATGTCATATCAATGCATAGGGATAACATTATAAGAGCCCAGGAAGACTTAAAAAAAATAAGCGGAGTAAGTGCCCTTATTTATGACCAAACTTGTGCTGCAGAAAAAAGAAGGAGAAGAAAACGAGGATTGCTTGAGGATCCCATCCAAAGAGTTTTCATTAATCCGGAAATTTGCGAGGGATGTGGAGATTGCTCTGTACAATCTAATTGCGTTTCAATTGAGCCGCTTGAGACCACGCATGGAAGAAAAAGAAAAATCAATCAAGCAAATTGCAACAAGGATTACTCATGCCTTAAGGGGTTTTGCCCATCATTCATAACTGCAAATGTAATTCCTAAAAAATTAGAGCTTACAGAGAATTTCGAAATGCTAGAAGATCCTCAAGTTAGTCAGAAAGATGTTACCAACATTATGCTTACCGGCATAGGAGGCACAGGGGTCTTAACCATTTCAGCGCTGCTGGGGATGGCGGCCCATATTGAAGGAAAAATCTCAACAACCCTTGACCTTACCGGGCTCGCCCAAAAGGGCGGCGCTGTATGGTCTCATATAAAGATATTTACAAAAGATAAAATACCTTTTAGCCATAAAATTTCTCCTGCAAGTGCTGATTTATTGCTTGCATGCGATCCCATAGTTGCAGCAAAAGAAGAAATTCAAGAAACCTTTTCAAAATCTAAAACCTATTCTGTTGTAAACGCTTCTCTTTCTCCGGTAGCAGATTTTGTCAAAGAAAGAGACATTGCATTTATGGAGGAAGAAACAATTGATCTTATTAAAAAATCTTGTTTTGAATTAACTTCATTGTTACCCGCTTCAAAGATTGCAGAAGATCTAAGCAATGATGCGATAGGCTCAAACTTAGTTATGCTAGGAGCGGCCTTTCAAGCTGGGTTAATACCTCTCAAAAAAGAAAGTATTGAAGAAGCCATTGTTCTTAACAAAGTGGGAGCAACCAATAATCTGTATTGTTTTAATTTAGGCAGGGCGTATGTTCAAAACCCTCAACAACCAATATTTAGAAATTTTTTAAAAAAGAATCCAGACGAGTCTCTCGAACAAGTTCTATCTAAGAGACGGGAGCTTTTGAAGCAATATGGCAGAAAAGAATTAGAAAAATATAACAATAGCTTTTCTGAAGCGCATGAACTATTAAAAAATGAAATTACTGCTGAACCAGTTTTAATACGCTTAGCTAAAGAGCTATACAGATTGATTGCTATCAAAGATGAATATCAGGTTGCCAAGTTTCATATTGAGAGATCAAAAGAGCTTGTGAATGGTTATGGTGAAAAATATTCAAACCTTAATTTCTATCTTGCTCCGCCTTTATTGTCTTTTATAAAAGATCAAAAAACTCAAAGACCTAAAAAATTTAAGCTGCCGGCCTACATAGCCTTGCCAATATTTTATCTCTTAGGTTCATTAAAATTTTTAAGAGGATCGCCTTTGGATGTTATGAAGCATTCCAAAGATCGAAAACTTGCATTAAAGCATCAAAAAATCTTCTTCAACGAATTAAATAATATTTCTCATTTACCTGAGGGCAAACGACTTTCTAGCGTTAGCAATCTACTTTTAAGATCTGAGAGGGTTAAAGGATTTGGACCAGTAAGAGAGTCTTCGTTTGATGAATTTCTAAAATCTGGTCCCTAATTATTCTTACCAGAAGGTATTTTTTGCTCTAAAAACTATTGGCACATTAAGTGTCAATTTAAAAATTAATATGACATAATTCTTCGCTCTACGAGCTAAAGGAAAAGTAATGTCATCAATAGAAAGTCTTAAATCAAAGCTAACTATCCCAGTAATAGGGGCGCCACTCTTCATAATTTCAAATCCTGATTTGGTAATTGCTCAATGTAAATCTGGTGTTGTGGGCTCCTTCCCAGCATTAAACGCAAGACCTCAAAATGTTTTAGAGGAATGGATTATTAGAATTAAAGAAGAGCTCGAAAGTTATCAAGTAAGCAATCCTGAAGCAAAAGTTGCTCCTTTTGCTGTTAATCAAATTTGCCATAACTCTAATGACAGGTTGTTTGGAGATATGGAACTGTGTGTTAAGCACCAAGTTCCCATAATTATCACTTCTCTAAGGCCCCCAGAAGAAATTGTTACCGAGGCACATTCATATGGAGGCTTAGTTTTTCATGATGTTATAAGTGTTAAGCATGCTAAAAAGGCTGCTGAGCAGGGTGTTGATGGTTTGATTCTTGTATGTGCTGGAGCAGGAGGTCATGCAGGCACACTTTCTCCTTTTGCTTTGGTAAGAGAAGTCAGGGAGTGGTTTGACGGTGCAATTATTCTTTCTGGATCTATTAGTGATGGCTCTTCTGTTGCAGCAGCAAAGATGCTTGGAGCAGATTTTGCATATATTGGTACCAGATTTATTGCTACCCAGGAAGCTAATGCCGAACCCGAATACAAACAATGTTTAATTGATAGTGCTGCAGAAGACATAATTTATTCATCATTGTTTACAGGTGTGCATGGAAATTATTTAAAGCCTTCGGTAGTGAATGCAGGACTAGATCCAAACAATTTACCTGATGCTGATAAGACCGCAATGAATTTTGGTTCAGGCGGTAATACCGACGCTAAAGCCTGGAAGGATATTTGGGGTTCAGGACAGGGCATTGGATCTATTCAAGATGCTCCACCCGCAAGCGAGCTCATAAGTCGCTTAAGAGAAGAATACTTAGGCGCAATAAAGAAATTTGGCTAAATTATAAATCACCATCTTTGCGGTGCTCGCTTCTTTTGACTTCAAACTGTTCTCCATAGCGTGCTTCAAGTTTGGCCCTGTTTTCTTCAATAACCTCAAAAGGGTCCAGGTTTAAAGCCATACAAGCAGTTGACCAATACCACATGATGTCTCCAAGCTCTCTTTTCATGTGAAAGATATTGTCTTCAGAAGGAGGCTTTCCTTGTAGGAACATTTTTTTTACTATTTCAGTAAATTCCCCTGTTTCAGAGCCAAGACCCAAAGCAGCTGTTAATAATCTTGGAGAGAATATTCCCGCATCATCAATCTCATCTATTCTCTCTTTCAGAGAGTTGCTTTCTAAGCTGGGTTCGCTGGTAACTTTAGTTACAAAATCAGCATATTCATTTAGATATTTCTTAACCTCATTACTCATAATATTTCCTCAATGATTTATATGGGAATGTCTTCCCAATTCACTTTTTCAAAAAATTCAGAAGTCGTGGCGCGCGCTTCATCGAAAATCTCTTTATTAATCATGTCGATACCAGACAATATTTTGTAGTCTTCTAATGTTCTTACGTTCCCAAGTCCATAGCCATTTAGAGGGTTGCCTAAAACTAGGTCAGTTAACCTTTCTATGCTTTTCTTTTCTAGTTCATGCCACTTTATTGATCTGTTTTGATCTTCTTCAGGGCTCCAATGCAACAATCTCTTGTTAGTCTCATGGTTTGTGTATAAGTGAAAAATAGGTAAGTCGCTCATATGAAAAGCAGAGTAGCCGTGTGTGAATAGTCGTAACATCAGAGAAATTTCTTCACCGTAAAAGTAAAAATATTGATCGTAAGGGACTTCTCTTATCATTCTTCCTTCTGCAAAAAGACATCCTGCAGCCAAAAGATAACCGTGTGCAAACCCCTGTTTGTTTGTTCTAAGTCCAATTTGTCTAGAAAATCTGTCCCTCATGAACAAACTGTCTTTTCTATAACCAATCGGCAAAATGTTCTTATCGGCTGTGTGTCTCTCAAAGGCTTTTAACTCTTCGTTGTACTCAAAGCTTCTGGGGTAACCAGTAAGAAAAGGTTTTCTATGATACTCGCTGTTCCTGCCTAGATTTTTAATTTCATTTAATGCATCAATCAATATTTTGTCCCATCTTTGCTCAAACAGGGTATGCGAATCAATTTGAAGATAAAAATCCTCATCCTGAAATAGCTCTTGAATTCTAGTGCGAGCCCAGCAAGGTCCTCTAGAAAAGATTGTTTCAACATGCTCGTATCTAATTTGATCAGCATAGCTAAATTGACTTAGATCAAGAGGATCATCAGACTGATCACAAATTCCAAAAACCAGGGACTCTTTATGCAATGCTTTATCATATGCATCTTCAATAGTATTTTTAAGCAAGGGATCTTGATAGGAAGCTATAGAAATAAAGATTTGCATGCTGATTATTAGATTCAACTAGCATACAATTATTGGTAGTTATGGCACAAGAATTTCCAAAAAAAATCTCTGATAATGTGACAATGTTCTCTGCAGATCCAATTGTGTATTTGGTTTCTGATTTTCTCTCAGATGAAGAATGCACTGCTTTTATATCTGAATCTGAGAATAGAATGCAACGAGCTACAGTGATTGGAGAAGAAAAACATATCGTCCATGACAGCAGAACCAACAGTTTTTGCTGGGTAGAGCATGACATAAACGATATCATTCATGAAGTTAGCAAAAGGTTTTCCATATTGGTTCAAATGCCCATTAGAAATGCAGAGCAGTTTCAGGTTGTCCACTACCTGCCTGGCACGGAATATAAAGCTCACTTTGATTCTTTTGATTATTCTACTCCCGATGGCAAAAAGAATTGGGAGCCTGGCGGCCAGAGAATGGTCACAGCCTTGGCTTACCTAAATGAAGTGGAAGCAGGAGGAGAGACAGCATTTCCTAAGCTTGATATAGAAATTCAGCCAAACAAAGGGGATTGTTTGGTCTTTCATAATACGCTTCCAGATTCTACAGACATTCATCCCAAATCATTGCATGCTGGAATGCCCGTAATTTCTGGAGAGAAGTGGGCGGTCAATCTTTGGTTTAGAGAAAGATTGAGATATTAGTCTTTTATTTTCAAAGATTCTTGGCTAACTAAAATATTGTAAAGATGGTCTTGGGCTTCAGGCTTCAGTTGAGCTACACCTATTGTTAATACATCGATGATTGCCATATAACCCAATCTTGAGGTTAAGGGTTTGCTTATTCTTGCGCTATCGCTGCCAGCATTAACTTCGAGGGGTATATCACATAGTTTTGCTACGGGAGATCCTTTAGGCATAATTCCAATAACTATCACCCCAGTTTTTTTGACAGTTTTAATACTTTCTACCAGCGCTGCAGTTGTTCCTGAGTGCGAGATAGCAACCACCACATCTTTTTTATTTAAGGAGTTTGCTGACATAAATTGGATGTGCGGATCAGAGATACAAGAAGAGGGTATTTTGAGTCTGAAGAATTTATGTTGTGCGTCCATTGCAACTGGAACAGAGCCACCAAATGCGTAAAACTCAACCCTGTTAGCATTTGCAAGCGCTTCAATAGCTTCCTCTAATAAATCTTGAGAAAGCTGGGACTGTATATTTAAAATTTCACTGATAGTTGTTTCAAATACTTTTTCCGTCAGATCAAAAATACTGTCGTCATGATTAATTTCATAAACTTCAAAATAATCATCGGCAGCCAGTTGTCTCGCTAAGGTGTTTTTAAATTCTGAAAACCCAGAAAAGCCTAGCGCTTTACAAAATCTATTTATGGACGGCTCGCTTACATCAATTGCCTCCGCAGCTTCTGCCATTTTTAATTGTGAAAGCTCATTTGAGTGCTCCATGGCAAAGCTTGCTACTTTTTTTTCAGATTTTCTTAAATCAGAGAAATTTTTTTCAATTAGCCTTAATAATTTTGTCTGCATTAGATAAGAATAACCTTATAGTCTTGTAAAATAAATTCCTCATGGACGTTTCCCATATTTTAGATGAGTTGAATGATGCACAGCGGGCTGCCGTTACCTCTGATGATCAACATTTGTTAGTTTTAGCGGGAGCTGGTTCAGGTAAAACTCGAGTTCTAGTGCATAGAGTTGCTTGGCAAATTCAAGCTAAAGGCTTAAATCCTTATAACGTTCTTGCTGTCACATTTACCAATAAAGCAGCCAATGAAATGTCTCATCGAATTCAGGCAATGCTTGAGAATCCAGTTCCGGAGCTATGGTGTGGAACCTTTCATGGAATAGCTCATAGAACACTCAAGATGTTTAACAAAGAAGCAAACTTGCCATCTGGATTCTCGGTGATTGATGCCGACGATCAACTTCGCATCATTAAAAGAATAATGAAAGATGAAAAATTAGATGATGCCCTATGGCCTCCTAAGCAAATTCAATGGCTAATGAATACATGGAAAGAGGAGGGCAAAAGAGCTAAATCTATCAAGACAGGAAATGATCTACAAAAGAAAGCAGCACTCCAAGTTTATACCCACTATGAAAAAAAATGCATTGATGAAGGCTTGGTTGATTTTGCCGAATTACTTTTAAAGTCATTTGAACTAGTGCAAAGCAACTCAGTAGTTAAGTCTTATTTTCATAAACGTTTTGCAAGTGTTTTGGTCGACGAATTTCAAGACACCAATACCATCCAATTTAAATGGCTACTGGAAATACTTTCTAATCAGACACTTGTAACAGCCGTGGGAGATGATGACCAATCTATTTATGGCTGGAGGGGGGCAAGAGCGGAAAATATTTTAGGTTTTGAAAAAAACTTTAAAGCAGCTAATACGGTAAGACTAGAGCAGAATTATCGATCTACCTCGGTAATTTTGGATGCTGCAAATGCCTTAATAAGCAATAATCAAAATAGGTTAGGAAAGAATTTATGGACAGAATCTAACAAAGGGGAGCCAATTACTCTTTATCAAGCCTATCATGAGCAAGATGAAGCAAGATATATAGCCGATACCATAAAAAACTGGATGAATTCGGGTGGATCCTATAGTGAGGCGGCGGTAATCTATAGGTCTAATGCTCAATCCAGAGCAATTGAAGAAGCTCTTCTAAGAATCAGGGTTCCTTACAGAATTTATGGAGGGACTAGGTTCTATGAGAGGCTAGAGATCAAAAATGCAATGAGCTACCTCAAGCTTGCTTTTAATCCAGGCGACAATCTTTCCTTTGAGAGAGCTATAAGCAATCCGCCAAGAGGCATTGGCCAAAAAACTCTCCAAAATATTAGAGAAGCCTCTATAAAATTTGGAACATCAAACTTTGCTGCCGCTAGGCAAATGTCTGAAGAGGGCTTATTGGCAACTAAGGCCAAAAATTCAATTGATGCCTTCATTGCATTCATCGAGGATATTAAAAACAATCTTTCTATACTTGCCTTATCGGAGGCCATTGATCGCCTTATCAATTTCTCTGGGTTGATAGAAGTTTACGAAAAAGAAAAGGGAGAGAAAGGTAAAACAAGAATAGAAAACTTAGAAGAGTTAGTAACGGCTGCAAAAATATTTGAAGAAGATTTTCCTCAAGACATACCTTTAATTGATATTGCAGCAACCTTTTTAGACAACGTTTCTCTAGATGCAGGCGATGCCCAAGCAGGTGCGCATGAAGATGCGGTTCAACTCATGACGCTTCATTCTGCAAAGGGCTTAGAGTTTCCATTGGTTTTTATGAGTGGACTTGAGGAGACGCTTTTTCCTCACATAAGATCCATGGACTCGCCAGATCAATTAGAGGAGGAAAGAAGGCTTTGTTATGTAGGAGTAACACGTGCGAAACAAAAACTTTATATTACTTATGCCGAAATTAGAAAGATTCATGGATCGGATGTTTTTAATCCTCCCTCTAGATTTATCAGAGAGATACCAGGCGAACTCATTGATGAGGTTAGGCCACGAGCATCTGTAACCTTATCTTATGAAAGAAAATCTTCCCAAGCCCCACAAGATTTTAAAATTAGTGAAGGAATTTCACTAGGGCAGCGGGTTATGCATAAGAAATTTGGTCAAGGAATAGTGTTAAACTACGAGGGTACTGGAGATAGTGCAAGAGTTCAAATCAATTTTGATAATGCGGGGAGCAAATGGCTGGTATTGTCATTTGCCAATCTAGAGGTTTTATGAAGCGAAGTTTTTTTATAGTTTTATCATTTTTCATTTTTATTAGTTGTACCAGCGAACCTTCTAACGAATCATCTCAAGCAAAAGAAAAATTTACTTGGTCATTAGTTACAACCTGGCCAAAAAATTATCCAGGTTTGGGAATGGCTCCAGAGAGATTTGCCAAATTAGTTGAAGAAATGTCAGAGGGAGACCTAAAAATAAAAGTTTTTGGTGCTGGAGAGCTAGTGCCAGCCATGGGAGTCTTTGATGCAGTATCTAATGGGTCTGCCGAAATGGGTCATGGTGGAGCTTATTATTGGAAAGGTAAAATTCCTGCAGCACAATTTTTTGCTGGGGTTCCTTTTGGTCTGACCGCAGATGAAATTAATGCATGGGTAAACAGAGGTGGCGGTCTTGAGTTGTGGCAAGAGCTTTATGAGCCCTTTAATTTGCTGCCTTTCCCAGGAGGAAATACAGGCACACAAATGTTTGGCTGGTTTAACAAGGAAATAAACTCTCTTGAAGATATTAAAGGTCTTAAAATGAGAATACCTGGTATTGGGGGAGAGGTATTCCAAAGAGCAGGGGGAGTACCTGTTAATATTCCTGGAGGAGAGCTCTACACTGCTTTACAGACCGGAACTATAGATGCTACCGAGTGGGTAGGCCCCTATAATGATTTGGCATTTGGATTCCATCAAATTGCAGACTTTTACTATTACCCAGGATGGCATGAGCCAGGATCGATGTTGGAGTTTATGGTTAATTTAGATGCATGGAATGAGCTTCCAGAAACATTAAAAGTTATTGTCAAAACCGCAACCCAAGCCGTGAACCAAGACTTGCTCGATGAGTATACGGCTATGAACAATAGGGCCTTGCAAGAGCTCGTTAACAAGCATGGAGTAAATTTGCTGCCATTACCGGTGGAAGTAGTAAGAGAATTTAAAAATATTTCAGAAATAGTTCTTGAGGAGTTAGCTCAAGAGGATGATGATTTTAAGAAAGTTTACGAGCACTTTAATGACTTCAAAAATAACGTGACTAACTATCACAATATTTCAGAAGATGCTTTTGTAGAAATCAGATCTATTGAATGACAGATCCGATTTTTAGACAATTAGGGCAACAAGCATACGAACCCACCATACAAAAGATGGTGGAATTGGTCTCTGCAGATGATTTTAAAGAAGAGATTTGGTTTTTATCTCATCCTCCTGTATATACTTTAGGCACGGCAGCTAACAAAGAACATATTCTTAATCCAAAGGATATAGAAGTAATCCAAACCGATAGAGGTGGAGAGGTTACTTATCATGGACCCGGTCAACTGGTTATATACTTTTTGCTAGATGTAAAAAAAAGAAAACTAGGCCCAAGAAAATTGGTAGAAAGTTTAGAGCAGTTTCTAATAGCTCTTCTGAAGAAATACAGCATTGATGGAAGTTTAATTTGTGGATCGCCTGGCGTTTATGTTGATCAAGCAAAAATTGCATCTATTGGGCTGCGCATCAAGAAAGGCCGTTCCTATCACGGTATTAGTTTAAATACAGATATGGATCTTGCACCGTTTTATGGTATAAATCCTTGCGGATATGAGGGTCTGCAAGTGACACAGCTTATAGATCTCAATAAAGAGGCAAACTTTATAAGCGTAGAAGAACAAGCAATAGCTTTAGCTAAAAAAGTATTTAAATAAATAATGGAAATCATTCCAACCAAAAAGATTATTAACAGAGATGGCATTAAGGCCATAAAAAATGGGCAAAAAAACAATGCTAGCTCAAAAATTCCTGTTGAAAAAAAACCTGATTGGATTAGGGTTAAAGCCACTTTTGATCCTAATTTTACTAAAGTAAAAAGCCAAGTAAAAAATAAGAAACTTTACACCGTTTGCGAAGAGGCCATGTGCCCAAATATTTCTGAATGTTGGTCACACGGAACTGCTACTTTTATGCTTATGGGCGGTGTTTGTACTAGAGCATGTAAATTTTGTTCCGTTGACACGGGTAATCCAAAGGGCTGGTTGGATCTAGATGAACCCAAAAACACAGCTAATGCTGTAAAAGAAATGAACCTTAAATATGTTGTTCTGACGTCAGTAAATAGAGACGACCTTGAGGACGGAGGAGCAGAGCATTATGCAAATACAGTTCAGGAAATAAAAAAACTTATGCCTGAAACAGCAGTTGAGGCTTTAACTCCTGACTTTAAGGGTATTAAAGATAGCATTGATACAATCGTTAATTCAGGAATAGAAGTATTTGCACAAAACCTTGAAACAGTTAAAAGGCTAACGCATCCTGTCCGTGACCCAAGAGCTGGCTACCAACAAACATTGGATGTTTTAAGGCTTGCCAAAGAGATTAACTCCAAAGTGCTGACTAAAACCAGTCTCATTCTTGGCTTGGGCGAAGAGCGGGCTGAAGTAGAAGAAGCTATGGATGACTTAATTGAGAACAACGTTGATATTCTTACCCTTGGGCAATACTTGCGACCAACGGTGAACCATTTACCAGTTGAAAAATGGGTAACCCCAAAAGAGTTCCAAGAGTATAGGGAGATTGGTTTAGCTAAAGGCTTTCTTGAAGTAGTTTCTGGACCCATGGTTAGATCTAGCTATAGAGCGGAGAGAGCTCTAGAAAAAAATAATGCAGGGTTGCAGTCCTTATAAAACCAACCAGGGCATTATTAAAACCAAGACAAGCACAAGTAATTGAATGCCAATAAATGGTAATACTCCCGCATAAATATCTTTTGTTTTAACTTCTGCTGGTGCAACTCCACGCAAATAGAACAATGAAAAACCGAACGGGGGAGTCAGGAAGGATGTTTGTAAAATAATGGCAAACAGTATTGATAGCCATACAGGATCCATTCCAAGCATGAGCAACGGAGGTGCAACCAATGGAATGAACACATAGCAAATTTCAATAAAGTCCAAAATAAAACCCAGAAGAAAAATAAAGAACATTACAAAAAATAAAGCTCCAAATATTCCACCCGGTAACAACTCAAAAATTGCTTCCATCAACTCATCTCCTCCAAGCCCCCTAAAGATCAAAGAGAAAATAGATGCTCCAATTAGGATGGCAAATATCATGGAAGTGATTAGCGCTGTCTTATAACTTACCTCCTTGGCAATAATCCAATTAATTTTTTTTCTAAAAGCTGCAATTAACAGCGCTCCCAAAGCACCCATGCCTGCTGCTTCAGTAGGGGTAGCAATTCCAGAAATAATAGAGCCAAGCACTAATAAGATTAAGCTTATTGGCATAAGTAATGAGCCCAGCCAATCTATCTCGGATTGTTCATTAGAATTAGTCGCTGCTTTCCCATCTCTCATAAGCAAAACGTAAACCAAGAAACCAATTCCAATAAGAGCTCCCGGAACAATGGCGCCAACAAATAAATCTCCAACCGAAACAGTTTCTTGAGAAAAAATCCCCATATTATTTTGTGCCTTCTGGTAGGCATTAGACATGACATCTCCCAATAGAACCAAAGCAATAGAAGGAGGAATAATTTGTCCCAAAGTCCCAGTGGCAGCAATCAATCCTGTGGAGAACTTCACTGGATAGCCCTGCTTGAGCATCACGGGTAGAGACATTAAGCCCATAGTTACAACCGTGGCGCCTACAATCCCTGTGCTTGCTGCAAGCAAAGCTCCGACTACCACAATAGATATTGCTAATCCATTTTTGAGTCGAGCAAAAGCCTTTGCAAAATCAGAGAGCATTTGGGCAGCAATTCCAGATTTTTCTAAAACTACTCCCATAAAAATAAATAAAGGTACCGCCAAAAGCGTTTGATTGTTCATGATCCCGAAGATTCTTATGGGAATAGTTTTTAAGAGCCCAATATCAAAATATCCAAACGAAGATGCTATAAATGCAAATAATAAGGAGCCTCCGGCCAAGGTAAAGGCTACTGGGTAGCCTAATAATAAGGCAGCACATACCATTACAATAAAAAGAATTGGAATTATTTCCATCCGGATGCCACTTCTTTAATAAAAGCCAAGCTTAAGAAAACGGGAAATAAAAATAAAATTGTTTTCTGAAGATAAACAAAAGGGAGTCCGCCTGGCTCAGTAGATGCTT
>Ga0255754_10002145_pt1 | contig 14985 bp, 13 predicted proteins | sample 101ome_22_FD_179954 | JGI IMG/M metagenome (GOLD analysis project Ga0255754, IMG submission 179954) | Coastal salt marsh microbial communities from the Groves Creek Marsh, Skidaway Island, Georgia - 101412BT metaG (version 2) | ecosystem: Environmental > Aquatic > Marine > Intertidal zone >... | reverse complement strand
TGGCAACGTTGGTATTGGTACTACTAACCCATCTTACAAATTACACATAGACAATGATGCGTCAAATACAAACAACGCTGCATTATACGTTAGAAACCCTAACAGCAGTACATCAGCTGTTATTGCGCAGTTTGTAGGTGACTCTGACGCTATTCAGATTAAAAACATCAATACAGGCGACTACGCCATCTATAATACTCAGCAGTCTAACGGTATTGCATTGTACGATGGTACTGGTGGTGTAGAGATTCACTATAACGGATCTACAGTACTAGAGGCTGATAGCAATGGTGGTGTTAAGGTAACAGGACAGCTTAGCGCTACAGGTGATGTAGTGGCATACTCTTCAGATGAGCGACTCAAGGAAAACATCAAGCCTATAGAGAACGCTGTAGATAAAATCAAGCAACTCAAGGGGGTAACCTTTGATTGGAACGAAAAGTCTGAGGAACTAGGATTTGAGCCATCAACCAAGACTAATGATGTCGGGGTTATTGCCCAAGACGTAGAGGCTGTATTCCCACAACTTGTACACCTCGCACCTTTTGATATTGGAAGTGATGAAGAAGGTAAAGCTACAAGTAAGACTGGCGAAGACTACAAGACAGTAAACTACGCTAGGCTCACAGCAGTACTCATTGAGGCTGTCAAGGAACAACAGCAACAGATTGACGAACTAAAGGAAATCATCAATGGCTTTACAAAGTAGTGGAACTATAAAGATGTCGGAGATAAACACTGAGCTGGGGCGGTCAAGTACCGCTACCATCTCTTTGGATAATGCTGAGAATGGTACATACGCTACAATAAATACCGCATCCGCATCCTATCCTAGCGCTAGCAACCCAGCCTCTATGAGCGAGTGGTACGGCTATGACCATAGTGCTAGCAGTTCTTCTGGATACGAAGGTACACTCTCTAGAGATGCTTATACTGAATCTGGAGAGGCTTGTTCTTTATCCGCTGTAGATACAGTGTATAAGGACGGAAGTAGTTCATCACCAGCCTCTGCAGATCAACTGTACAGCGACTCATCACTAAGCACAAATTTATCTCCAAACCCAGGATTTGGGAAATGGTATAAGTACATTGATGTAGATGGCGGGAATGTAGAATACATTGTATATCTCCTTGAAGGAGGTAGTGGTGAGTGCGTCATTGAGACTTACGAGCCTTGTTAAAATTAATTATCTTTGTAACGTTATAACATAAACATTTTAAAATGGCAACAACTTATTCTTGGAACTGTCGCACAGTAGATGCGTATCCAACTCACACAGACGAGAACGGTGTAACCGAATCTCAAGTAGTCTACAATGTACACTGGCGTGTAACAGGATCAGACGAAACAAACTCAGCTACCGTAATTGGTACTCAAACTCTTGAGACTGCTGACCTATCAGGCTTCACAGCTTTTGATGCAGTAACTCACGAAAACATTGTAGCTTGGACTCAGGCAGCGATGGGTGCAGAACGTGTATCTGAGATTGAAGCGTCATTAGATTCTCAACTTGCAGAATTGGCATCTCCATCGTCAGTTACTTTGACTATTGCTGACGAAGTGACCGAAGATCCTGCTGAATAAGGATTTTGCATTATCTTTGTAACCAGTTAATTAACTTAAATATTTAAAATTATGGCTGACAAAGCTAAACTCACGGAAGAGGAATTGAAGGCAATTCAGACTGCTGTATCTAACCTCTCGCAATCAAAAAGCATCCTTGGTGAAGCAACCAATCAAGCCCACAAAGCACAGCTTCAAGTAAGCGCTATGGAAGAGGCAATGGTTTCTGCACAGAAGGAGCTTGAAGACAAATACGGTTCTATCACTGTTGACCTAACTACAGGTGAATACGAAGAAGTCGTAGAAGACGCTGAAGAGGTTAAGGAGTAACATTCTTACCACGCTTACACTCAGAGGGTTACAGAAATGTAGCCCTCTTTTTTTATATCTTTGTCAGATGAAAGCAAAGAAAGATTCACGTTTAGCACGAGCAGGAGTAAGCGGGTATAATAAGCCTAAGCGTACTCCTAATCACCCTAAAAAGTCACATATCGTAGTGGCTAAGGTGGGCGACAAGATCAAGACCATACGCTTTGGAGAGCAAGGAGCAAGTACTGCTGGTAAACCTAAAGCCGGGGAGTCTGATCGTATGAAGAAGAAACGTGCTTCATTTAAAGCTCGTCACGCTAAGAATATCGCTAAGGGTAAGATGTCCGCTGCGTATTGGGCAAACAAAGTAAAATGGTAATGGGTAAGAAAGGTCTGGATAAAATCAAGGATTTATTCTGGTATAGCGACAGCGAACCTAACGAAGTGTTGATAGCATTCTGTCACATCTTTGCATTGCCTGCGGCTCTATGCGTAGACTTTGAAAATCCATCATTCATTCTTATTGGTGCTGGTATCCTTGCTGGCAGTTTTCAGATGTGGGCGGTACTATGGAACGGCACACTAAAGATGAGATTAATAGCTGTCCAAATTGCTGCATTGATTGCACTAGGTACAGTTGAAAACTTATTTGCTACAGGTCTTATGAATGGATCTCGTGTAGGATGGGCAATCATTATGCTGTTCGCTTTGTGGAATACAGTAAGGGTATATAAAGAAAAACTAGACAAAGGTGCTTAAACAATTACAACAGCTTTGGAAGTACAGCGACAGCCAACCTACAGAGATTACTCTGGGTGCTGCGCTTATGATCCTAGCGCCTATCGCTACAATGATAGAGTTAGGATTTATGCCGTTCTATCAACTAGCGCTTGTCTCCGCTGGTGCATATCAACTGCTATGCATCTCTAAGGGTGAACTTCAATGTAGATTGAGAGCGTCTCTATTTACGTTTGGATTGTACAGCTCTACATTGGCGATGTATTTGCTATCTATTGGTTTACCTACCCCATCACACTACGGATGGGTGTTATTGGTTATATCTTCTTTTGGAAACTTAAAGAGATTAAAAACAGAAGAGATATACCGAAATGGATAACATAACACAAATAATAATTACCGTTGCTACCGTTGCTGGTTCGGCAGGGATATGGAAGTTCTTTGAGGCTCGCCTGAGGGTTAAGTCTGAAGAGAAGAAAACAGAACGAGAAAATAGTGACGGAGTGCAATATCGAGACGATTTAAAGAACAGGGTAAGAAACCTTGAACAACTACTTGCAGCTAGTGCTGATGAGAAGGACGAACTGCGTAATCAAGTGTTAGCCCTTACTCAAGAAGTGTCTGCGCTTCGTGTTAAAGTGGAGTTCTTGGAGCGTGAGAACGACAGACTCAAGAACAAATAATTTGTACCTTAGCAGCTCGTTTTTGTCTAACTTTTTACACCCAAAATTATGAGCGACAGCTTTGCAGATTTCGTCAACGAACTAGAAACAGCAGAACAACCAACCTGTTCAATGGAGAACCCAGAAGAATGTGAAGCCTGTGGCAGCTAAGTAAGCTATGAGTACCGCTAAAAAATCAAATCCTGGATTATGGAAGCGCATTGTTGCAGCTGTAAAGGCTGGATCAAAAGGCGGAAGACCTGGGCAGTGGTCAGCTCGTAAAGCACAGATTGCTGTATCACGGTATAAGAAATCAGGAGGCGGTTATAAAGGGGCTAAGAAATCATCCAACAGCCTAAGCAAGTGGAGTAAGCAAAAGTGGAGAACCTCAGACGGAAGTAAGTCAGAGGGTAAAAAGCGTTACTTACCAGATGCAGCGTGGAAATCATTAAGCCCAGCGGAAAAAAGAGCTACTAACAGAGCTAAAGCAGCAGGTAACAAAAAAGGAAAACAGTTCGTTAGGCAACCTAAAAAAATAGCAGCTAAAGTAAAGCGTTATAGAAAGTAGTCTAACTGACTGAAGAACAAAGGGGTACAGAAATGTATCCCTTTTTTATTTAATTTTGTACAGAATTCTAATTTATTTGAAATGAGTGACTTAAACAAAGACCTTGAAGCTTTGGTGGGAGATATGGGAATGTCCGTATCTGATGAAGCGCCAATTGCTGAAGAACAGCCTCAAGAGGAACCGGTAGAGAATGTACAACCCGATGTACAAGAACCTGTAGAGAATGTACAACCTGATGTACAAGCAGAACCGACTCCAGAGCCTGTACAGGAACCACAGCCTGAGGCCGCTGCAGAAGAGCCTCAAAGTTCTTTACAAGAAGAAGAGATTTCTGAGGAGGAAATGGAAGCTGCGATGCTGTCGTACCTAAGCGAAAGGCTAGGACGAGAAGTTAGCAGTTTTGATCAAATCCAAGGAACTCAAGATACGTCTGTAGAAATTGATGAGCGTGTAGCTGCAATCAACGAATTCGTTAGACAGACAGGTCGTGACCCTCAAGACTGGTTTACCTACCAAGCTTTAAACCCATCCGAAATGGATGATGTAAGTGCGGTAAAAACTCAGTTAAAGAGTCAGTATGGTGACTTGTCAGATAGCGATTTGAATCTACTCATTGAAAATAAATACAAACTGGACGCAGACTTGTATGACGACAATGAGGTTCGTTTATCGCAGATCCAGCTCAAGATGGATGCAGACAAAGCTAGACAAGAGATTGAAACTTTGCGTTCTCAGTACCAGGCACCTGTAAGACAGGAACAGCCTGTACAACAAGAAGAACCAGAAGGAATCGTCAACGATGAATGGTTAAACACTATGTCTGCTGAGGTCGATGCATTAGATGGCATTGAGTTTCAGGTATCAAAAGACAAGGCGTTTACATTCGGAATTGAGGATAACTACAAGTCTCAACTCAAGTCTAAAAATGAGAATATTGAAGACTTTTTCTCTGAATACGTGGACAACAAAGGTCAGTGGGACTTTGAAAAGTGGAATATGCATCAAGCTGTTTTAGATAATATTGAAACAATAGTCAAGACAGCTTACCAGCAAGGACTTGGAGAAGGCCAACGTGGATTGGTTGATAAGGCTGCTAACGTACAGTATCAGCAACCAAATGAAGCCACAAACACTGGACAGAATGTGCCAAGTATTGAGGATCAAGTGCGTCAAGCTCTCGGATTGAATGACAATGGACTTACGTTCAAGATTTAAAAAAGATAAAAAATGGCTACATTAGGTAATGTAACGTATGGGTTGGCTGGTTCTAACCCTGCTGGCAACAACTTTGAGTTGCAAAAATTAGATGCAGCGAAATACATTTCGTTGTACGACTTGGTAAACAAACCAGACAACCGTGACGCTCTTATTAAGACTTACGGAAATCAAGGTATCACTGGATTCCTTCAATTGGTAGGCGCTACTAAAGCGGTTGCTACTAACGATGAAGTACAGTACTGGGAAGAAGAGCGCTTGCACAAGAAGCAAGCTGGTACTCTTTCAGCTATCACCTTGAATGACGCAACAGCTACTTTGACTGCTGCTTCAGCTGCGGCTGTAATTGTTCGCTTGAACGATGTTGTATTGGTTGAGGGTGCAGAGCGTGCTATGGTAACTGCTATCTCTAGCGCTACTATCACTCTTACTGCTCTTGCTACTGACGGCTTCTTGGCTGCTGGCGGTGGTACCGTTGAGTACCCTATCATTGGTAACTTGTACGCTCAGGGTTCTGATCAACCAGATGAGTTCATCGAGAGCGGTATTACCAAGCGTGTAAACCCATTCATGATCATGAAAGAGGTATACAGCGTAACTGGTTCTCAAGCTACTAACATCGGTTGGATCAACTTGGGTAACGGTGACTACCGTTGGTACTTGAAGTCTGAAGCTGATACACGTCAACGTTTCATGGACAAGCGTGAAATGATGATGTTGTTGGGTCAGAAGACTACTCGTTTGACTGGCATCGATGGTTCTGAAGGTTACTTCGCTGCTATCGAGGATCGTGGTATCGTTCAGTCTGGTCTAATCAACACTATCGGTGAGGTTGATGACATCGTTAAGGTATTTGATAAAGAAGGTGCTGCTTCTGAGTACGCTCTTTACGTAAACCGTGCGCAAGACTTGGCTATCGATGATATGTTGGCTGCTGGTCAGTTGGCTACTGGTACTGCTGCTACAACAGTGGGTGCTGCTGCATTCGGTTCATTCAGCAATTCTGCTGAAACTGCATTGAACCTAGGCTTCCGTTCATTCGCTCGTGGTGGTTACACCTTCCACAAGCACGACTGGAAATTGTTGAACGACCCAACATTGTTGGCAGATTCAGACTTCTACGGTGTTGCTGTACCAATGGCTCAGGTTGCTGATGCTAAGACTGGTGAGAAAGCACCTGCTTTGGAGATGAACTACAAAGCTGCTAACGGCTACTCTCGTGAAATGGAACACTGGATGATCGGTTCTGTTCTTGGTGCGTCTAACGCTACTAAGGATAACGTAGAATTCCACTACCGTTCTGAGTGTAACTTGATTACTCGTGCCGCTAACCGTCACATGTTGATCAAAGCATAAGCATAGGCTTATATAAGTGGAGGGGGTTCGCCCCCTCCTTTTTACTTTTTTAATTCTATTTAATACAAAACAAAATGGCTACAACAGCTAATACCCAAAAAAAACCTATGGGTAGACCTAAGAAGGCTACTCCTAAAGCTGCACCTCAAGCGGCTCCTGTATCAACCGTGTCTACATCTCAAACAAAGGTTAAGCGTAACCTAGTTGATGACTCTAAAAGAGACAAGGTATACACCATTAATAAAGGCGGTGGTATCTGGTACAAACTAAAACAAACAAACATTACAATCTTTGACGAAGAAACTGGGCGAGTACGACAGCTTCGCTATTCTCCTAATGAGATGTCTGTATGGGCTGATGAGCAGTCTGACAATATAATCCGTGAGCAGATTGTATTCATCAAAAAGAATCTTCTTGTACAATACACTAAGCCTAACCTACAGAAGTATCTAGACTTACACCCGGACAATATCGCAAACGGAGGGAAAGTGTTCAGTCTAGTAGATACAGAGAAGAAAGCTACTGTAGAGTTAGATAAGGAATTCATGACCTTTGATGCTGTTGGGCTGGTGCGTGACAAGTCTATTGACGAGCTTATCCCTGTTGCAATGTATCTAGGCATTGATACCAATCAAAAGAACATGGAGATTAAGCGTGAGCTTTTGCGTGAAGCTAAGGCTAATCCAAAGCGATTCATTGAGATGTTTGATAACCCAGTAGTAAAGGTTAAAAGCACCCTGATGAGCGCTGTAGATTTCCAGATCCTGCGTGCAGACCAAGACGGAATGAAATGGTACGATAGCAACAGACTCATTGTTGCTACTCCAGTAGGTCAGGATACCATAGATATTGCTACACGATTCTGTCTATCAGAAAAAGGATCAATGGTTCTTGAAGAAATTGAGAGCCAATTGTCTAAGATCTAGTAAACTTATAAGTTACTGTATACGAGGGGGTTGCTAAAAAGCAGCCCCTTCTTTTTTGTATCTTTGCCTATAGAACAGAATTATTATGGCATCTGTAAACGAAGTTTATTCAGCACTAAAGAATCTGGCAAATAAAGACGAGCGTGGTTTTATCACACCCAAAGTGTTTAACACGTTTACCACAATTGCTCAGAACAAGATATTTAACGACCTATTCAATGAAATGACGAAGGGGCAAACCTTTCGTGCAAGAAATGTTGATGCAAAAACGCACCACTCTTACACCAAGCGTTTGGAGGAAGACCTTGCATATTTTTCTAAAGAGGACGTTGTTAGTCAGGCAAACGGTGTATTTGCCAAACCAGACGACTTAGCACGTGTTATATCCATGAAGACTTCTGGTGCATATGTGTTCGGAACATCGACATCTACACCTATAGATGTATTATACGATGAATCAAAGATTGAATACATCCTACAGTCTGATTTATCAGCTCCATCATCTACCCATCCAGTGGCGATAGTATCAAATGATATTGAAGTTTTCCCTACCACGGTAAAGAAAATTAAATTACGATACTATAAATACCCTGAAGGACGCAATGTAAGCACAGGAGCAAGAACAGCCTTGTCCCCACGTTACAATGCAACAAGCTTAGGTGCTTCTAATGAGGTTTTTGATCCTACAACATCTGTAGACTTTGAACTTCCAGATCACTACGTGCCTACCCTGGTATTAGAAATTGGAAAGATGATTGGTATTAATCTTCGTGACCAGGACGTATTTGCATACACGAGTGGTGAGGCACAACAACAAAAACAGTAACAGATGGCAAGATATACAGTTTCAGTAGATCAGATTGTAAATGACTTCATGCTAACAGCTGATGGTGATGATTACGTAAACAATGTAAATGGTGTTGTTGTACGCAACTACGCATTGAGAGGTATTCGTGAGATGAACTTTGACTTGCAGAAGAAGATAAAATCTTTGAAGCTGTCGGTTAACACGGCTAACGATACAGTAGAGTTGCCTGATGATTTTGTAGACTACACTAAGATTGGCATCATTGGTGGTGACGGCCTGATATATGTGTTTGGTGAAAACAAGAACCAAAACATGTCTATGAAATATGTTTTAGATGCTAATGAAAACCCAATAGACTCAGATGACGATGGTGTTTATGATCGTGTAGACGCAAAAGAAGCAGCTTCTGGACGTGCATCGCTATCTGATTACGAAAGCTATACATTCAGAAACTTCTTGTATGAGGGGAATATAGGCCGTGCCTACGGTATTGGTGGAGGTAAATACTCTGGAGAGTTCCGTATTAACTTTGAGCAGAACAGAATTGAACTATACAGCACTGCTGGATATAGCGAAATCGTTATAGAATATATTGCAGATGAAGCTAGAAGCACTAACCCATCCGTACATGTTTATGCAGAGAACGCCCTGCGCTCTTATATCTATTACAGACTTGTGGAGCGTAAAGCGAATGTGCCTATGGCGGAAAAGATGAGAGCTAGACAAGAGTACTTCAACGAACGTAGACTGGCTAACGCTAGACTAAAATCGTTTACGAAGGAAGAGGCTCTCAAGACTATTAGAAAGAACTACAAGCAAAGCCCTAAAGGTTAATCTATGGCTATTGACAAACTTATACCTCAGTACCTAAACTCAGATACTGATCAGAAACTTGTAAAGTCTGTTGAGATGACGGACAACCTCAATGTACGTATATCTAATGATGGAGAGGGTACAGCTGGGGTAATTAAGAATGTCAAGGGTACTGAAGTGGTGGGTGCAAAATCTGCATCTGATGCCTTCCCCGCTGGAGAGCTTCGTGTAGTAGGTGCTGTAGCCAACGAGAAAAACCGTGAGGTACTATTCCTACTTTGGAACAATTTCAAGAACCACGGTATCTACAGACTAGACATGACCTCTGGAAAGTATCAGAAGCTCTACCAGGATAGCGTGTTAAACTTTGCTAAATACACACATTGTGATTGTGATGTTGTTGTAAACGAAGAAAACGAGACATTGCTTTACTGGACCGACAACTTAAACCCACCTATGAAGGTGAATGTAAACAGGTTGATCAGTTCAGACTACCCGTCTAGTCTATACAGCGGGACAGATGACGAGAAGCTACTAAGTCTGACAGTCGCTAAGCAACCTCCATTGTTTGCTCCAGCGTATAATATTGTAAATAATCCATCAATTGACTATAACAATATAAGTGATAAGGTATTCCAGTTTGCTTATAGATATAAATATAAAGATGGAGAGATATCATCTCTGTCAGAGTTCTCTACTATAACAGCTTCCATCCCTCAATTAAAAGACGGGATTGTTGAGCAATCTTCTTTAGACTTTTACAATCAGATAAACGTATTTGTAAGAAATTCACCCGCTGACGTAGAAAAGATAACGCTATACGCTAGACAGGGCAACCAAGGAACTTTCTTTGAGGTAGAGGAGATCGACAACAACGGTACTTCTGGAACAACTTTAATAGAGTTTAGAAATGATAAGCTGTCCAGTGCGTTGTCTCTTGACGAGGTAAACAAGTCTTATGACAATGTCCCTCAGGTAGCTAAGGCTCAGGCTATTGTAGGTGGCCGATTGATGTACGGTAACTATAAAGAGGGATACGAAAACGTAAACACTGATGTTGATGCAAGTCCAGTTCATAGAGAAAAGGGAGAGTTTTATCATATTACTGAAAACATAAACCCCGATAACCCAGGATACAGCTTACCGTACAGAAGCGTTATAGCGGATTCAACTAACGACTTTGATTTTGGCTTAGACTTCAGCCAGCTCCCTGCAACTATACCTGCAGGGTCTACGGTATTTATAGACGCTACTATTGTAGTAACAGAATTAGAGGTTACAAAAGCTTCTACTGACTACCCTGCCTTTTCAGTTGCTTACAGGGTTCAAAGAGAACAGAATGGAGAAATAAAAGATTACGTTAAAGCTCAGAATATCTACCAAAATTCTTATAGCTTGCCTATAGAAGCAATAAAAATCAACAAGAGATTTAACTTTGATTTAGATACCTCTAGATCTGCTGCTATATCAACAATAGCTCAAGGTCTTGAAAATGAAAAGTATGTAAGTGTAATTGATGCGGATGAAGGTGATATTGATCAAGCAACTGAATATGATTCAAAGGGTCGTGTATGGTTGGCTGGTGCAGCTTTCTTTAAATTAGAAGCTGTTTCTTTATCCAACAACCTGCAGGTCTTCTACTTGCATTTCGGTGGTGCTGATGTTCACGCAAAGGCATTGACTGTTCCTAAACCAGTTTCAGACAGTGGTATACTAAATGTCCTTACAGGAAGCTTTGAGCTTAATGTAGATATTGTCAAGACACCTACCATTAGTTTGGGAGGCATGTCTGGATTCAATACAAATGGCGGTGTGCTAACAGGAACTGCAGACTACACGACAGCTGGGTTCTCAGGAAATTCATCGTATATGGCCGAGTCCATTGAAGGCTATAAATCATTTAAAGAGAATGCCGATCATAGATTTGGTATCGTTTACTTTGATGATCGTGGACGTGCTAGTGGAGTAAACAAACTAGACTCTGTGTTTGTAGCCCCACTGTCAAGCAGAGAACAGCGTCTAAACACAAACATTGACTTCAGACTAAAGCATAATCCTCCATCATGGGCCAGAAAGTGGCAATTAGTTTATGGAGGCAACAACAAGTACGATAAATTCCTACAGTATTCTGTAACCAGCGCACTTCCTTCTAAAGACGCATTGCAGGAAAACATCTACGTGTCTATGGCAGCCTTAGAGGGTAAGCCTCAGTCATATAAAGATAATTCAGGAGCTAAGCTAGAGTATAAGTATCAGGAAGGCGACAAGCTCAGAATTATAAGATATCATGATGAATCCTCAGAATCGTATGTGTATCCAACTGGATACGAATTTGATGTTCTTGGGTATGAGTATATTTCTGATGAAAGCGACTCTCCATTTGTATTAAAGCCTAGTTACGAGAAATCTAGAACTGGTTGGTTCCTTGTTATTAGAAACAGAGATTTAAATAGATTCTCTTACGATGATGTGCTTGCCGGAGATGATTTCTGGGACAGTAAAGTCTTTGTAGAGATATACTCTAGAGCTAAAGAAGCTGAAGAGTACGTTTACTACGGAATGGGTAAGATGTATGACGTTATAAACGGTAAGCACTATGGTGACCGATCAGTATTGTCAGGCACATCAGCATCTGTAACGTTCTACTCACCCGTAACCCTGGCGACATCCCCTGACAGACTATATGTTGGAGATGTCATAACAGCTGGTGGAGCAACCATAACTATATCTGACGTATACATTGAGACTGACGGAACATATAAATATGATTACACTGGAACCGTCTCACCTGCTGCTGGTACATATTCTGTAATCCCTAATGACTATAGCGAGGCTGTTGTTACTGCTAACCAGGGCGATGTTTATTTCCGTGTCCGTAAGATTAGAAAGCCTAACAACTTTTATGATGATTATTTCTTAGACGAGAAATTTGAGAATAATACATATGCCTACGACATAGATTATGTAGAGGATGTATCTGTAAGTGATTTCTTTACCTCTAACGCAACATCTAAGGGTAAACCATACGCACATATACCCGAAGCAAAGACAGTTCATCGTAGATCGTCTGTGACGTATTCAGACGCTTATGTGATTGATTCTGATAGACTTAACCTCAGTTCCTTCAACTTATCGTTAGCTAACTGGACAGACTTAGACATATTGTATGGAGGGATTAACTCCATGATTAATAGAGGGGATGCTTTAACGGTTGTTCAGGAGAGCAAGGCTTCTCAGATTCCTGTAAAAAGAAATCTTATAGAATACTCATCTGGGGACGCAGGTATCTCTGTGTCTAAGAATGTGTTAGGACTTCCTTCTTATTATGCTGGAGATTTCGGTACGTCTCACGCAGAGTCTGTTATTGAACGCTTTGGTGTAGTTTACTACGTAGATGCTAAAGCTGGAAAGGTATTGAGGCTTTCTGCAGACGGAATTACGCCTATAAGCGAGAAAGGCATGGACAGCTTCTTCAATGATAGATTTACCAGCCTTCTATCCAGTACAGATAAAATCAGAGTAGTGGGTGGATTTGATCCAGATAACGATGAGTATTTGATTAGCGTAGAGCCAGTATATCGTGCTGACATTACCATTGGTTCTGACATTTATGATATCCCAGTAGATGCTGATGCAGAATTCAGTATAGGTGGAATCACATATGCGTCTAGTACGGTTATATGGAACACCTGGGGTAACCTTTGGAACACATACTGTGGTAACTGGGAAGATGTTGGAAACGGTATCATACTTGTAGACTCAGCATTTAATGTACAAAGTATTATTGTAGACTCCTCTTTTTATGGAACTACAGGTACAATAAATATACTGGTAACAGACTCAACCTACAGCTTCAGTGCAGTAGCAACTCTTAATCTAGATACTGGTGTCGTGACGATGCCTTCTACAACGTGTGAGGGTGATGCAATCACCATTGGTGAAGCAACAACAGTTGATGAGGGCTTTACTATTGCGTATAAGCACAAGGATGGTGTATGGGGCAGCAAATACAGCTTCAACCCAACAATGTATGTGAATATCAATAACGAGATGTATTCTTTCTACGACACTCCATCTGGAGTAATGTGGAAGCATAATGTAAACGACACAAGAAATAACTTCTACGGTACGCAGTATGATTCTATGTTTGAGGTGGTTTCTAACCGCAATCCTTCTATGGTAAAGGTATTTGAAGCTATCGGAGTAGAGGGTGACGGTACCTGGAGTGCAGACATGAGTACATCGTTCCAAAACACTACGTTAGGCACCACAGACTTTGATCTTCGTGAAGGACACAAGTATGCGATGATTAAGAGAGATACTCTTAAATCTAAATCGCATCAAATATACATAGGTAAGGTAGAGTCAATTTCAAACGATACTGTGACTTTCACCACACCTGTAAACAGACTCCCGTTTATTGTTGGAGACATATTGAAGACGGCATCTGGATCTACATTAACAGGTACTGGTATGGAAATCAGCGGAATCACTGACCGTAAGACTATTCAATGCACCACAGGTATTTCTAACATTTCTGTGGGTGATGATGTGTTTGTGGAACACTCAGCACTCATTGAGGGAGACCCTATGAGAGACGTGTACATGAAAATTAAAATGACTAGCTCAGACTCTGTTCCATTTGAGGTTCATGCGATTTCTTTAAGCTACGACAGATCTAGACTCCACAACGATAGAGTCAACTAAAATGAGTAAATTTGCAAATATGAAGGCAAAAAAAGATACAGTTAAAAAATTCGTTGGTGGGGGCGCTTTAATTCAAGCAGGACTTGGAGCAGCCCAAACAGCATACGGAATAACACAGCTGCCAAGAGCGAGAGCAGAATTTGAGAGAGCTAAGGCAGCGGCCCCTTCATTAGAAACTCCAGAGCAGTATTACCAGAATTATAAAAATGCATATGATTCTGAACTGGCTCGTATGGAGTCTGAGTCTATCCAGGCAAATCTAGCAACCTCTATCCAAGCGCTTCAGGGTGCTGGTGGCCGAGCTTTAGTTGGCGGTCTTGGAGCATCAGTAGCACAAAACCAGGCAGCAAGAAACGCAATGCTTCAGCAAGAAAGAGTAATGAGACTCCAAGCAGGACAGAATCTAGCAAAAGCAGAGGAGGCGGCTATTGGCCGTAAAGAGACTCGTAGTCAGCAAGACATTGCCTATGCCAATCAAGCATATCAAGCTGCATTAGGAAACATTGGAGCAGGATTAGGTGCGGTTGGAGAAGCTGCAATGTATGGAGCCTTTGATGATCTTTCTGCTAATATGGGTAAGTTTGCTAGAAATCAATATGATAGGCAAATGAGCCGACTTAACGAGCAACAGGCTCAAGACGAAGCGGCACGACAGCGTTACGAGCAGCTTTCTCTAGATCAGTCAGCTCGCATACGTTCAGGCTTTGACCCAACAGTAGACCTTACATCTGGACTAAAAAGACCTGTTGTAGAATACAACTCTCTAGGAATGTCTATTCCAGACACATCTCGTCAAAGAGAGATTGACCGTAATTCAGAAATGGCTAAACAAAGATTAGAAGAGCTTAACAAGCCTAAACCTCAAGCGCCATTCAGCAATGCTACCCTAGGCCCTGATTACAGTATGTTTGAGGACAGGTTAAAAGAATTTAGATATGCGGGTCCTACATCTGAGTTTGATAAATCAACTCTTGGTCCTAATGAAAGATACTTAAATGTAAACGGAGAAACATTTATTGGCCCTAAGAGTGGTATCGATGAAAAATACATGAGATTCATGAGGAATAATGTTGCACCTGCAATTGTACGCTCATCACCTATTTTCTCACCCTTACAGCCTTTTGTAAACAATCCAGTATTTGGTAGAAATGTACTTTTAGGAATCTCTAGTATGGAAAAGGGAGGTATGATGACTGGAGGAGAATTTAACCATGATACAAATCCTATAGACATAGTACAGAACGGTGTAAAAGTAGGGGAGGCTACAGGCAATGAATATATTCTTAACCCATCACAGGCTAAGAAGATTGCTAATGAAA
>Ga0255754_10002136_pt1 | contig 15021 bp, 10 predicted proteins | sample 101ome_22_FD_179954 | JGI IMG/M metagenome (GOLD analysis project Ga0255754, IMG submission 179954) | Coastal salt marsh microbial communities from the Groves Creek Marsh, Skidaway Island, Georgia - 101412BT metaG (version 2) | ecosystem: Environmental > Aquatic > Marine > Intertidal zone >... | reverse complement strand
ATCTCGGTGCATTCGTCTGGTGTCGCGGTTCGTGTCTCGAGCCGACCGAGAGACTGGAGACACGACCGAGCGAGGGGTGGGTGCCCCGAGACGTCGACGCGGGCGAGCGCGAGCGAGCGAGCGTCGGTCGGTCGTCATGGACGCAACGCGCGCGGATGGGATCTCGAAGCTCATGATCGCGGAGAAGGAGGCGCAGGCCATCGTGGGCGCGGCGAGGGAGGGTGCGTGAGGATGGAGACGCGCGAGTGAAGGATTGCGCGGATCGATCGAACGACGAGCGCGACGACTGACGTGAGACGCGTGGATGCGATCGCGAGCGCAGAGAAGACGGCGCGATTGCGCGCGGCGGTTGAGGAGGCGAAGGTTGAGATCGCGGCGTATCGGGCGGAGCGAGAGGCGCGGTACGCCGCGATGGTGAACGAGGTGCGAGACGAGACGCGCGGGACGAGCAGACGGCGCGACGACGAACGAGACGCGAGACACTGACGGCGCCTTCTTTTTCATCGATTAGCAAACCGGAAATAAAGCGGAGATGGATGATCGTCTCAAAGCGGAGTTCGACGTCGAGATGTCCGCGCTTCACGCTCGCATCAATGCGTCCAAGATGGGCGTGGTTCAGGACTTGGTCGCCGCCGTGACCAACTTGTAGTTTTACGATCGATTGCTCGAACCTAGAGAGCGCATCGCTCGCGTCAATTCATACGTAGCACTGTTTTTATTGTACATGAAACTCATATTTGAAAGTTTGTAGTGAACTAGCTAGTACAGCATCGCGAGCGGAAGTAGCGGCGGCAGAGCAGTAGCCAAGCAAAAATGAACACGGAGAAAAATCCGGGAGTTGATAATGAGCACTTAAGCACTAGTCTTTGGTAGTGGGTGATGTGATGTCGTGAATGCTCGATCTGCGCTTGTTGTCCTTTTTACTCATACTGTTCAGTCGGATGAAGTACTTCTGCGCGTGAGAAGCGACTTGGGTCGGCGTGCGAGAAATGACAAAGTTTCTGCTGATGCTTCGCCAATCACCCTTGCCAAATTTGTTCAGTCCGAGAAGGAATAATCTGTGTTCTTCTTCTGTCCATGGAACACCTTTACGACGTTCTTGTTCGCCCGTCTTGGGGGCAGGCTTGGACTTTTTGGCAGCCGGGGGAGCCGGCGCCGGAGCTGGGGCTGGGGCTGGGGCCTGGGCTGGCGCTTGAACCTTCACCGGCTTCGTGGGGGCAAAGTCGAAAGTGACTTCGGCCGTGACGTCATCACACTCATCTTCGTAATCCGGAAGTGGCACCAAACCAGACTCGATGGCTCGGACATCCTCTTCCAATTTCGTGAAGCGGTCCTTCAAGTCTTGCACCCCTTTTTGCGGCATCTTCTCCTGAAGCCTGCTCCAGTAGTCATCTCCCATGATTGGCCAAGACCCCTCGTACTGTGCGAGACTCATCTCAAAGAATTTATCCTCCTCAAAGGTCCAACTCACGGAATCGCTTCCGAGAAGCCCGAGGTTGGTGAAACCGGCGTCACCACCGTACCCAAAGTCCAAAGTCGACATCTTAGCTCTGTACAAAAGTTTGATGCGCTCGCCGAACAATGCGCTCGTGCAATAATGATCGATCAGAGGTTTGTCTTTGTTACCCCTTCAGATGAAAAAATCGTGTTTGCCCCTTCACAAACTGGACCACCTGCAATCGCCAAACGTCAAACGTCAAACGCAGTGCTCTGTTGTCAGTCCTCGTCTTGTCCTCGTCGGAAATTACCGGCCCCTCTCCACGACCGATTACGACTCAAGAAAATTTCCAAAAGCCTTCTTTGGGGGAAGAAGTTGAGGTCGGACGGACCACGATTTGGAATATGCTCTCGCGGCGTCGCTGAGGCGCCCGCGAGGTCGTCCGCGCGCTCGAAGCACGCGCAATTAACCCCTCGAACATTTCATCGCGTCCGAATCCACGTCCATCCCTCGCGCGCTCTTTCGCGTCCTCCGAGCGCATCCGTGCCCTCGACAACGGGTTGGTTCCCCACCGTCCGTCCCGGGTCCCGAATCACATCTCCAGCTAACGCGCGCGCCTCGCTCGTCGCACCTTTTCTCGCGCGCGCGCGTTCGAACGCAGCGAATAATTACCCTCCGCGCTTCTCACTCGCGCGTTCGCACGTTCGCGAACTCTCACGCGCGTGTGCCGTTGGATTCTCCCTCTCGGAGCGCCCGACCTGGCGGGGCGGTTAAGTGGGGCGCACGTGCCGCGCGAGGTCCTCAAGTCGTTCTCCTCCCTAGGTTTCGGATAGGGCTTTTCACCGATGTTGACTCGTCCCGGACCCCCCACGACGGGCGGGCGCGACGGAGACGAAAATCAAAGAAGGATCTTGCGAGACTCGAGTGGGTCGATCGACCGCTCGTGACCCTTCGCACCCTTCGTCTCGTCGAAGAAAGATCTTGCGCGCCAGCGCCAGGGTCATTGCAACGCGACCATGTGTTCGCGCGTATATTTGATAGGTGTTTTTGCGTACACTATGGAAGCGGCAAATCTCGCATATTTTCTGCGTCACCCCCCACGAGATCTTGATGTTTTGTCGGTACATGGGTGACTTGGAGTGTTCTTTGCGTGGTTTGTGTGCGCCTTGTGGTCGTTTGGAAGGCGAGAAGAGTCTGATTGTTTGCTTGTGCACCATCGATCGGATGGCGATGGAGCACGGCGGGCGACGACGGGGACGCGCGAGACGGCGACGGCGGGGACGCGCGAGACGGCGACGCGAGATAGATGGAAGATCTCGAAGACATGTTCCCGCGCGGGCGCTCGACGGTGACGGCGTCGGACGAGGCGAGCGTCCGTGGGGCGAAGACGGCGCGGGAGGCGACGGCGGCGGTGACGACGTCGGCGACGGCGACGGGCGAGGACGGGGAGCGAGCGGTGGGAAGAGGCGCGAGGATGCTCGAGCCGGAGGTCGGCCGACGCGCGAGGCGGGTCGAGACGAGCGAGGACGCGACGGAGGGGGGGGAGGAGGACGCCAGCGAGGCGCGCGCAGAGCGCTTGGCGAGACAACCGGGACGAGGAAAGATTTTTGTGCATACGTTCGGGTGCTCGCACAATCACTCCGATTCGGAGTTTATGGCGGGGCAATTGCAGAGGTACGGGTACGAGCTCGTGGACGCGGCGGAGAAGGCGGACGGGTGGTTGGTGAACACGTGCACGGTGAAGAATCCGAGCCAAAGCGCGATGAACACCGTCATCGAGCGAGGTAAGGCTGCGAATAAGGCGCTGCTCGTCGCCGGCTGCGTGCCTCAGGGAGATAAGGGAGCGAAGGAGTTGCAGGATGTGAGTTTACTGGGGGTGACGCAGATCGATCGCGTCGTGGAAGCCATGGAACGCACGCTCGCCGGTGACACGGTGCGAATGCTCGAGAAAAAGGCGCTCCCAACGCTCGATCTCCCGAAGGTGCGCAAGAATGAGTTCGTGGAGATTTTACCGCTGAGTACAGGATGTTTGGGTTCGTGCACGTATTGCAAGACGAAGCACGCGCGAGGTGATCTTGGATCGTACGAAATCTCCGCCCTGGTGGGTCGCGTCAAGCAAGCGATGGCCGAAGGCGTGTCCGAGGTATGGCTGTCGAGCGAAGACACGGGTGCCTACGGCATCGACTTGGGAACGGATGTCGCGGCCTTGTTCCGAGAGATCACGGCTGTTTTGCCCACCGATGGCTCGGTCATGCTCAGACTCGGCATGACGAATCCGCCGTACATTTTGGCGCACCTCGGCGCCGTCGCCGAGGCGATGCGTCATCCCGCCGTGTACGCTTGGATGCACATCCCGGTGCAGAGTGGATCGAACGCCGTGTTGGAGGGTATGAAGCGTGAGTATACGGTTGAAGAATTTAGGCACGTCTGCGATACGTTGCTCGAGGCGGTTCCCGGTATGGTGATCGCGACAGACATCATCTGCGGGTTTCCGGGGGAGACGGACGAACAATGGAAGGAAACCATGGATCTCATCGAAGAGTACAAGTTTCCCGAAGTTCACATCTCACAGTTCTACCCGCGTCCTGGAACTCCTGCGGCGAAGATGAAGCGCGTTCCCACGCAAATCGTTAAAGCGCGCTCTCGAGAGCTCACCGCGCTCTTTGAATCGTATCAGCCGCACGAACACATGGTCGGTAAGACTGAACGCGTTTGGGTCAGCGATATCGCTCGCGATGGAACTTCTCTCGTCGCACACACGAAAAATTATACCCAAATCTTACTCCCGGGTGGAAAGGAGCAGCGAGAGCGTTTGATGGGCCGCAGCGCCATGGTTGAGATTCTTGAGTCGTCGCGCTGGTCGTGCAAGGCGCGAGTTTTAGAAGTCTTGGAGGCTGATCCGACCGTAGAGAGAGTTAGACTCAGCGTGATATCAAGCGAAGAGGAGTCGAAGGCAATTCGCGAGAAGCTCACCAAGGGTAAACGCGTGCGCGTTAAAAAGTCAGCACCCCTCGTCACGAATGGTTGTTCGACGTGTGGGAGCGATTCACCCTGCGGCTCCTCCGAAGGCACGACCACGTACGCTCAATATTTGACGGTTGAAAACATTCTCATCGCGAGCGCGTGCGTGGGTGCGCTGGGTCTCGCCTACGCCACGTATGCTCGTACTAGAACTAGCTAGACATTCTTATTACAAATTTACAAATTCTTTTCAGCGCGCAGACTTTCGCCCTCTGGCGACGAGGTACGTCTCTCTGCTCTCCGATCGAGTTGCTTTTGGTTTGAACCAGTTCACCTTTATAAAGTGAGGTTTTGCCGTCCTCGTCAACGTCTCCAAGCTTCCCTCACCCTCTAAGACTTTGACCACCAAGTCTCCACCGTAGCGTAGGACACCGCTCTCATCATCGTCTCCGAGCGCGAGATTCATCGCACACTCCGCCAAATCGAGCGACGCCAACGCGTCGACGCTCGACACTCCTCGCGTGTTCGCCATCATGTCGGAGAGCACCACATCGAACGACCTCGCGCCGCCGAGCTCTCTCGCGCTCACCTCCCTGACGTCTCTGACGAGCGTTTTCACTCGAGCGGGATCCACGTAGCGCATCCCTGAGACGTCAACCTCTTTCAAGTCCACGCCGACAACGAACGTATCCTTCGACGCGCGATGCGCGACCTGTATCCACGCCCCCGGCGCGCACCCGAGGTCGAGAATGCGCGATTTCCCGCGAAGGAGCGAAAACTTGGCGTCGAGTTCGGACAGTTTGAGCGCGCTCCTGGCGACGAAGCCGAGCTTTTTCGCCTCGCGCGCGATCGGGTCGATCAAGCGTCTGGCGTTGGACATCACATGCGTCGCACGGGTGAAAGAATGGTGCGTGGTTATGACAGTGGCGGAACGTTTTTAGGCGCGGCTCTTGTACGTTCCTTCTTCTGTGTTGACTATGATGTTGTCACCGATGTTGATGAACAGCGGGACGGTGACGACGGCGCCCGTCTCGATGGTCGCCGGCTTATCGCCGCCGCTCGCCGTGTTACCCTTCAAGCCTGGATCCGTTTGCACGACCTCGAAGGTGTACGGATTCGGGACTTCGCAACCGATGACTTTGTTGTTCCACTGCACGATGCCGCAGTCCATGCCCTCCTTGACGAACTTGTTGACAGCTTGCGGCGGCACGCGAAGCTCTTCGAAAGACTCCATGTTCATGAACATGTAGTCATCGCCGTCCATGTACGTGAACTGCATCAATTGCTTGCTGACCTCCGCGAGCTGAAACTTTTCGCCGGATCGAAACGTCTTTTCGTTTGTGTTCCCCGTGAGCAAGTTCTTGAGCTTGGTGCGCACGAACGCGGAACCACGACCGGGCTGCACGTGCATAAATTCTATTAACGATCGAAACAACCCATACGAGCGAGTCTTCGGTCAGTCTCTCGCGCCTTTGTCAGCGCTCGCGCGCGCATCGGAGAAACTGGATAAAGCGCCGCGCGTTCGCCCTCGACCCATCGTCGTCGTCTCGCACGCACCGGTGATCCTCCACGGCGCCGAATCGATCTCGAGGGAGAGACCGACTTTGAAATCGGCGGTGGAGCACGTGAGCGCTTGAACCTATAGCGAGAATCTCGTCAGTCATCGCTCGTCCACGCGTTGTCCAGCCGCCGAGCTCGGGCCCGACCGTCGGCAGCGTCTCGTAATCATCTTGACGCGTCGCCGCGTCGCTCGCGCGCGCGTCGACCCGGAGACGCACCTTAACCGGACCGCGCGCGGTGCGCTTCGCGACGCGCGGCGCCGGCGCGAACGCGCGAACGTTGCAGATGGATTGCGACGCGGAGAGCATGGCGAAGTGTGACGTCGTCGGGGTGAATTTTCGCTTTCTTGGGGCGCGAAGGGGAGCGGCGGCGTTACAAGAGGGCGACTATTGCTGCGATTGCGCGCGCATGAACACGACCGGATTGACGGTGGGTGATTCCGGTTGTGATTGATCGGTGAACGTGCGGACGAGCTGCGAACCGGATCGTGGGGTCATCGACGCCGACGCGTCGGCGTCGTTTGGAAGGTGGGCGGCGCGAGAGGCGCCGCCGACGCAGACTCGCCGATGGTGAGCTTTCGCGTCGTGGATCTCGTCGACGACGACGTCTGGGCGCGTGCACACGGATGGTAGACGTGCCGTCGTCGTCGATGATGGACGGGCGCGATCGAAGCTCGAGCGAGGAGAGACTTTCGGAGATATTTGCGGCGACTCGGGATCGGACGTCGCCAAAAACGCCGAGGCAGCCATCTGGACTTTGGCTTCCGGTCTCGAACTTCCCGCGGGATCGCGATCGGATTCCTCTTTGGCTTTACTCTTCCAGTTTGCGATGGCGATGTTGGCGTACGCCTGCGCTTTTCGCACGGCCGCGTCCATCTGTGACGCTCGCAACCCATGTGCCATCCACGACGAAATGGCGGGAGGACGGAGGTACAGATTGATTCTGTGATCTCGCGCGACGATTTCGAGATGTTTTTTGGTCGTCGTTGCCGTGAGTGCGTTCAAGACATCACTGTACGACGGTCGGTCGAGTCGCTCTGCGCGCGTGCGCGCGTCGAAGGGGTTCAATCGATCCCAGAGAAGACCAAAACTGCTCATCCCGCCGTCGTGCGGTGTGAGATCCCGGAAGCTTATGAAGTCCTTATCTTCGACGTCCACCACGATGACGGTCTCAACGCCCATCTCTTTTCGCATTACGTCCACCGGTACGCTATTCAAGTATCCACCATCGACGAGAAGCTCGCCGTTTTCGTCCCTGACGGGTGGTAAGAGCCCGAGAACGGTCATCGACGCCCTGACGCATTGCCACAGACGTCCAGAGGTGTGTACGGTTAAACATTTCTGATTCAGGTTCGTACTGCAGCAGAAAAAGTTGAGCCAAAGGTCTTCAATTGTCGTGTCCGCACCGACAGAACTCTTTATGACAGCGTCCAAGCCTTTACCGGAGAAGAGCGAGAGCAGCGGAAGCGTGAGATCGGTGAGAAGGTGATGGGGAGAGTTCAGCAGGTGCATGTTGTTGCGGAGCACCGGAACGATATGAGACGTCGACAAGCTCCGAGCGTACATACCGGCCGTGAGCGTCCCTTGACTCGTTCCTCCAATGCAGTCGATTGGGATTCCATTCTCTTCGAGCGCTCGAAGAGCGCCGAGATGAGCCAATCCTCCCCCGCCTCCGCCGGTGAGGATGACCCCGACGCTCTGACCTGAGACGTACCTCGCGAGACGCGACATGTCGTCTTTCGACGCGAGTCTCACGTGATGGTGACGCGCGAGCGTGCTTCGGCTCTGTAACCACACTTGTGTTTGCGAAGGAATACTTCCTGGTTCGTGAATCAGTACCAATTCAGGGCGCGCTGTGTTTCTCGCTCGCCAAAGCAATCGCTGTTCGTACAAGAGTGGCGTCTTGTTCTCGCGTTCGGCGTGAGCCACGACGAGAACACAGTCCGCTTGACTTGCGCAAACTTTACTCCAGCTCGATGAGCTCGCATCTGCTTGGAGAACGATGAATCGGTGGACTTCCTCCCTCTCCGCCATCCATCCGGTGACCTTTGAGCGATAAAACGAGTTGTCGAGACGACTCGTCGTTCCATCGGGAAAAATTTCATCAATCATTGATCTACTCAAGAGTAACGTGGAACCGAACATGGACAATGCAGCTTGCAACGCGAAAGAAAACTCATTGATTTTGGTATTTGGATCGGCAGGGATGAGACAGATGGTCACGAGCTCCGCACGCGATCTGTCGCCAGTGCGAAGATTATTCTGCAGCTTGCATGCGACGAGTTCCAGTAATCGGCTCGACACTTCCGGATGATAGGCGTTGATGAGCTTCAATGCCCCGTGAGACATTCTCACGAGCTCTGAGTCTCTTGAAGTGATCGCGGTCGAAGAATACTTGCCGTGTGCGAGTAGAGGAGCTTCGCCGATGGTGTCCCCTCGACCGCGCTCGCGAACAATCTCCTTGGCATCGTTCTCGTGACGTGGAAAGCGTAAACGCACGCGACCGCTGATGATGACGAACATACTCGTCGCATCTTCATCGACCAGGAAAACGTGGTCGCCGCTTCGCAGCCAGACACGATTGAGCCCGAAACCTATGAAGTTGCGAATCAAAACACCAAGAGTCGACGACGCTTGTCGTAATAAAGCGATGTATGCCTCCGTCTCTGCGCTGCACATTGTGTCGAGCGCTTCTCCTGTCACGACGAGTAACTCACAATCTTCGACCGCACGTTGAGTTTCCCTGAAAGCTGAGCGCGTCATGAAATGCGCAGAGCCAATGAGTTGCGGAGACTGCACGGCGCGACCGCGAACGCCGTCACCCTTCGGCCACGGCACGGCGTCGCGCGCAATCGCACCCTTTGTGAGAATATAAAACACATCCGTGGACAAACCTTCGCAAAACACAGTTTCACCCTTCTTGATCGTGTGGCGTTGCGCATATTTCTCCACCACGGGTAGGTGTTCTAAGAATTCCGAACCATCGAGCGAACACGCGTCGTCTGCCTCCGGTTGACCTCGAAGAAACTGCCGAGGCATGCCTAAAAAGTCAATCAACGAAAACTGCGCGACCCGCCACAATCGTGCGATCGCTTGTTTCAGGTAAAGTTGCAGCGTGTGCGGATGTTTCCGAACGAAATCTAAAAAGACTCGCTCGGACACGCGCACGACCTTTGCGCCTCCCTCCATCGTGATACAACTCACACTTCGCCGCGCGCTGTCGAGCACGTCGATATCCCCCACCGACTCCCCTTCCTGAAGAATGTTCGTCATCACCGGTGGTGCCCCGTTCGTCGATTGTAGATACACCCCTATCGAGCCCTCGACGACGATGTAAATCCCGCTCGAACTATCATCTCCCTGTCTGAAGAGCACCTCATTCGGCGGCAGCGTCTCCTCCACCGACGCCTCAAACAGCTCCCTCGACAGCTCCAGCTCGAGCACGCTGAAAAACTTGGTACTCGCGAAAAAATTCGGCGTCTTCTCGTCTGCTCTCTCCTCACCGCTCGTCGTCGCCCCAAAGTGCCCGGACCGCCTCGAATCCTCATCGCTCCAGAATTCCTCCTCTCGGCTCGAACTGCTCACCTCTCGCGACGCCACTCCGCCCACCTCTCGCAACACCTCCGCGCTGTCTCCGCCCACCGAACGCACGCCTCGCCTCGTCCGTCGTCCCCTCGTCCGCCCGTCCTCTCCTACGTCTCCCACGCGCCGCTCCATCGCATCCGCCGCGTCATCTCGGTCGTCGCCCGCGCCGCTCCGCTCGAGTCTCTCGTACGCCGCCACCGCCGCGCACGTCGTCGCGAGCGCCGCGGACGCGTACGCCGCCGCTTTAATCGCGCTCGTCGTCCATCTCGACCGCGCGCTCGCGCTTCCCGGCGGCGACATGCGCGCGCGACGACGAGTGCCGCGTCGGTAACGGTTTCTCGGGCTCTTGGTGGCGGAAAAAAAGGGTGGGCGCGAACGCGTCGTAGGGCAGACAGCGACGCCGACGCGCCATCGAGCGGACGCGCGACCGCGTCCGCGGCGAAGAGCGCACTCGTCGTCATGGCGCGATCCTCCATCGTCACCCTGGGGGTGTGCGCGATGGATAAAAAGTCGAGATCGAGCGCGATGCGCGAGATCCTCTCGAGATTAGAGTCGTACGGGGAGTTTGAGATCGTCATATTTGGCGACGATCGCATCGTCAACGCGCCCGTGGAGGCGTGGCCCAAGGTGGACGCGTTGATTTCCTTCTACAGCGATGGGTTTCCGTTGCAAAAGGTGGAGCAGTACGTGCGCATGCATAAACCATTCGTCGTGAATGAACCGAACGATCAGTGGACTCTGCTGGACAGGCGACTGGTGTACAAGCGGTTGCAAGAGCACGACATTCCCGTACCGAATCACGTGGTGGTGAATCGGAACGAATACGTCAAGAAGGGTGAGATTCGGAGGAAACCAAAGGGGGACGAGGTGGCGCTGCCGGATCAACCGACGTTTGAGCCGGAGGATTTCTCGCAAGACGAGGAGTATGTGGAGATCGGAGGGAAACGAATTTACAAGCCTTTTGTGGAGAAACCAGCGAACGCGGAGGATCATAACATTTTTATTTATTATCCGCACAGCGTGGGCGGGGGATATAAACGGTTGTTTCGAAAAATTGGTAATCAGTCGAGTCAGTATTACCCTCCTCCGGACGGAACTGAGACGCACCTTTCATACACGCCGGTGAGGGAGACAACATCGTTCATCTACGAAGATTTCATGTCCACAAACGGTACTGACGTTAAAGTGTACACCGTCGGACCGAATTACGCGCACGCGGAGGCGAGAAAGAGCCCGGTTGTAGACGGGAGAGTCCAACGAGACGAGACTGGTAAGGAGGTTCGGTATCCCATTCTACTGACTCCGGAAGAGAAGGAGATCGCGCGTCGCGTGTGCTTGGCTTTCGGACAGAACGTGTGCGGATTTGATTTGTTGCGTGCAAAGGGTAGAAGCTACGTATGCGACGTGAATGGATGGAGTTTTGTGAAAAAATCAAAGAAGTATTACGACGATGCCGCTGTGTGTCTTCGAGCCATGATTTTGAAGGCCGTGGTGCCGAATCACTTCAGCACTCGACCTGCAGAAAAAGCCGCTGCTTCAGCGGGTGTGGATAATTCCGAGCTCGAGGATTCCGAGCTTCTGTTAAAGTCGACTCGAGAATCGTCATCAGGACAGTCGGAGAGCAAGACTGATGACGAGCCGGCAGAGGAGCTTCGAGCGGTACTCGGCGTCATTCGTCACGGTGATCGTACGCCAAAGCAGAAGATGAAATTGCGTGTTACGAGTCCAGAATTGCTTGATTTGATGCTTAAGTGTACAAATGGTAGGACACGCAAGCAAGCCAAGCTGAAAACTCCTCAGTTACTCCAAGAGCTCCTGAACATTTGTAGAGACATTTACGCGAAATTAGCGCAACAACCTCCGTCTGTTGACCAAGCGAACGAAGAGGCTCAGGAAGAGCTAGAAGCTTGGAAACAAATTGTCTCCATTCTCGAGGAGGGTGGACATTTTAGCGGTATTAATCGCAAGGCTCAGTTGAAACCGTTGGCTTGGGAGACCATAGACACGGGGAACAGCGAATTTCATACAGAAAAGGTCACTGAGGCGCTTTTGATCATCAAGTTCGGTGGTGTGTTGACATATTTGGGCAAGTATCAGGCAGAGTGCTTAGGTAAAGCATTCAGAGTGCGTATGTACCCTCGTGGTAATTATTACGGTTCTGATGCGGATGGTTTGCTCCGGCTCCACTCAACGTACCGTCACGATTTGAAGATTTACTCTTCCGATGAAGGTCGAGTGCAAATCACGGCGGCAGCGTTTGCGAAAGGTCTTCTCGCTCTCGATACTCATCGTGGACAGCTTACTCCGATTTTGGCTTCCCTCGTCAACAAGGATGCCAAACTGTTGGATTTTGTCACTCACGATGTTGAGGAGGATATTTTGCACTCAAAACATAAATTGTACACCGCCATGACTAAGTCTGATAAGCCTGAAGATAGTACAGCTCCGACCGATGAGGACATAGGTGGTTTGTCTCAAACTCTCAGATTCGCATCCCTGAACAAGTTCAAGGTTGTGACGCAAATGGTGATGGCTGCGCACCGTTTTCAAAACGCGGGTGAATCATCCAACGCTGAGCTCAGAAACTCTCAGAACCTCACTCTTACGTCCGATCTCATGGGCGTACCGCAAAAACCGTTGCAGAAACTCCAGACTGTGTACGAGCGTACGAAATCTATCGCTATACAACTCAGATCCATGCTTTCAGCGAGTCAGACGCGCTTTGATTCTTCTTCACCCAATACAGAAATCAACTGGGCTCACACTCGCTCTGCGGTCGCACCGCGTGGATCTCTTCCCAAAGGTGGCCTTCAGCAGTTAAAGACAATGATTGTTCCGGCTGGTGGTGAGTCATTCTTGCTCCTTTATTCGAGATGGAAGAAGCTGGAGCAAGATCTGTATCACCCAAGAAAGGGTAGATTTGACATCTCAAAGGTTCCAGATGTGTACGATGCGGCAAAGTACGACGCGATTCATAACGTACACTTAGGATTGGAGGGATTAGACATATTGTACGAAGTTGCGAAGGAGCTGGCCGATTGCATAGTACCGAACGAATATGGAACTACGGCGTCAACAAAGTTGAGAATTGGTGGCACCATCGCAAATAGTTTGATTGGAAAGCTTCTCAGTGATCTGAACAATACTCGAGAGGAATCTTTCGCTGTCGAGAATGGAAGACTCACTGCGACTGATATGCGACGCATATCTTTCACCGAAAAGGGTCCACTTTTGATTGAGGATGACGAAGATGAGGCGTCGAATTCCATGAACGACGAAGCCCGGCGAGAGCGGGAGGAAGCAGAGGAGGAGCAGGAGGAGTTGAACACGACTCGATTGAATCTACGACACGCAACGGCTCACGGTGTCCACAGTCCTTTCAGGCACGTCCGTACTCGACTCTATTTCACGTCAGAGTCTCACTTGCACTCTCTTATCAATGTACTTCAGTACGCTCACATGGATAAACCTCGAGTCGAGCAGGACCGAGGCCGCTCCCAATACAACACGGAGCAAAGTGAAAGCGATAAAGATGCCAAGATTTCGATGCGATCAACATCCAAGAAAACGTCTCGTCCCCCTGGATTGCCGCTTGGAAGCCCTCAAAAGGAAGAACAGCGTGAACCCAGTGCGTCGCTTCCCTCTGATGCTTCGTGCCACCTGACTCGTCCATCTCTGATCAATGAAAAGTTAGAAAAGCTGTTCAGACGTGAAAAGGAATTAGATTACCTCACACATGTTGTTTTCAGAATGTTTGAGCGCTTCCAGGTTCCACCTTCGGACCCAAGACGTTTCCGCATTGAAATCTTGTTTTCCAACGGGATCAATCTCCATCCCTTGAAGACAGATACTATTGAACTCTTCGGGAACAGCGTGGAGAACCATCCGCGTGACAATTCAAAACAAGAAGAAGTTGATATATCTGATGACCTCTTCAAGGAAATTCAGATTCAAAACGACGAAGTTATGCCTGAGCATGGATACCTGACGCTGGACACGATGGAGGAGTATCTCGCCAATTACAAGCGCAAGTACAGAGGAAACGATGCCTCGGACGGGACTCCGGGTAAGTCGGCGCGATCTTCGAGCGTGGGCAGCGAGACGCGCGTTAAAGCGGGACGCAATTTGTTTTCATTTTCAGCGGGACAGTAGTGACCACATATTAGGTTGTAAAACACAATAAATCAAGATATAGCAAGCGAGAACTACAAGCTGCGACGGGTGCGCGTTTGGATAACTTAATCACCCCGTTCCCAAACGAGCATCGTGCGCTTACCAACCATCACATCAACGAGCTGACCAAGGCGCGTGAAGACGGACTCTTGAACGTACGGCACACCATACTTCTCGCAGACAGCCTTGACGCGCGGTTGCATGTTTTGGTACGCGCGCATGGACATGTCCGGGAACATGTGGTGTTCAATTTGGTAGTTCAACCAGCCATGCATGAAATCGTTCACGTCACCACCAGTCTTAAAGTTGGCCGAACCAATCACAGCGCGAAGGTAGAAGTCATCCGATCGCGGCTTAGTCTCAGTCTCGAAACGGTAGATATCGTCTCCGACGTGGTTGGTGGCGATGATGATGAAAGAGTGCACGTTGGTGATGACGTCGGCGAGAACGGCCGTCATCCACCAAGCGAGCGCCGCCTTCGGGCCACCGATTGCGTAACCAATGGCCGGGAGGACAGCGAAGGACCACACCGCGTACGGCGCGAAGCACTTGAGGGTCTCACCGAGAGCCGAGAACTCACCCTTGAAGAGGCCTTGCGTCACAGTGAGCACCGTCGACGGAAGGTGACCAGTCTTGAACGGGTTCGGGGCTTCCTTACCGGCCTTTTGCGCCTCACGTTCTTTACGCGCGAACAGTTCCTTTAACGTGTTCGGCGCATAGTAGAACCACTTCCAAATGAGCGCGAGACCCGCGACTTGGAGGTAGCGCATGAACATCGGCGTGTTACCTTCGCGAAGCTCTTGCATGTTACGCTCGACGAGATCCGGATCGGCGTCTTCACCGAGCTGGTAGTGGTGAAGGTGGTTGTGTTCTACGTCCCAGGCCTCCGGGAGCATCCAATCCATCCAGTCGGTGCAACGACGCCACAAACCGCGCGCAAACTTTCTGCGGTGGAATCGTCCGGTGACTTCGCCGTTGGTGCTTTGCGCGGCGTTATAGCCACCGTGGCACGTGTGGTGACCGACCATGGTCCAGCGAGCACAAATGGCGGTGGACATGAGGAACGCAGCGATCGGGTTCATCCCGTTCAACCACGCCGGCATGTTCAAGCCCAGCATCGGCATCGCCGCCAGCGTCGCCAAGCCGCCGAAGTAGCACAGGTTCGCCCAGGTCAAGATCTTATGCAAGTGCTTCACGTCCGCCTCGAAGTGCTCCGGTGCCTTGTACTCCTTCTCAATAGCGCGCATCTCCGCCGCCCAGCCCGCCAAATCGAGTCCTTCACGCCACTTACCGGTCTCGTTGTCC
>Ga0255754_10002126_pt1 | contig 15069 bp, 12 predicted proteins | sample 101ome_22_FD_179954 | JGI IMG/M metagenome (GOLD analysis project Ga0255754, IMG submission 179954) | Coastal salt marsh microbial communities from the Groves Creek Marsh, Skidaway Island, Georgia - 101412BT metaG (version 2) | ecosystem: Environmental > Aquatic > Marine > Intertidal zone >... | reverse complement strand
ACGAACAACTCAAATTCTAACCTCCCGCAGGTATTCGTACTGCGCGAGATTTTAAATGATAACGGGCCTGGTTTCGCAGAAACCAGGCCCGTATTTTTTTGCCTTTTTCTCGGCTTATTGTTTTATGATCTTTTCGCGATAGCCTATGAATCCAGGTTGAAGGATTTCTAAAACATACATTCCTGGCGCGTATTCTGCTGTTGGGATGTATGTGCTAATATTGTGGTTGTTGGTGTACACCTGCTTGCCGGTGATGTCATAGAGATTGACGGTGCTTGGGCCATTAAGTCGCACATGCAATTGGTCACCGAAAGGATTTCCAATAGCGCCTATTCCATCGCGGGCTGCTTCTTCTATACTTAGGTTGGATTGTTGGTAGATGCGCACGTAATCCACTTCCATGGCACTGCTGGTAAAGGTTGAATCGATAGACGGTTGAATCGCGATGTTCAGTAGCAAATATTGTGGATCGTAGAACGGCCAAGTACTTGCAGTGTAGGTTGAAGGTTCGTAAGTGTAATGTACTACACTATCCACGCTGAACACCATTTTGGTTTCGCTCCACTCTAAGGCATAGACGTGGTAGTTTGTGCTGGCGCCACTGACGTATTGTCCTCCAACATTTACGGTGCCTCCAAAACTGGATGGGGTGTGCATGGCACTGGAGACATAGTTTTGGTTGTGACCCCAATGCTCCATGATATCGATCTCGCCACAGGCTGGCCACCCTGTAGTTCCGTAGCCTTGAACCTGCCAATACGCACCAATTTCTGTAATGTTTTGTCCCAACATCCAAATGGCGGGCCAAGTTCCGACTCCAGTAGGGAGTTTGGCGCGCACTTCAACGCGGCCATAAGTAAAGGCAAACTTGGAATTTAATCGCGCAGAGGTGTAGTCCTTAGTGACGTTTTGATCGGTATAGGTTTCACGAAGGGCCGTTAGGTGGAGGCTCCCGCCACTTACATAGGCATTGGTGTCTCGATTCGTGTAATGTTGAATTTCTCCATTAAACCAGCTCTGACCGGCATTAGGTAAAATGGTTTGATGCCACCACTTCGAGGTGTCCAAACTTCCGTCCACATTAAATTCATCGGCCCAAACTAGGGTATCGAAAACTTGTGCTTGTAAGGAAGTTGTGCTGATGAGCAAGACAAGGGCAAAAATGGAACGCATAGCTAGTGTTGTTGTTTGTAAAAATCGGGTCTAATGGGGACTTGGCCCAATTTCACACTAGACAAATACCCGACAATAAAAAACCCGGCTACTTTGAGCCGGGTTAATAACCTATTTATGAGGCGATAATTAGAGTCGTTTGAAATTTTGAATCACTTCGCTGGAGTCTATGTTGTTAATATAACTCTGCTGAAGCATATCACTTCCAATTAGCGTATAGTTAATACTCCATTCGCCTTCATATCCATCTATGGAACCTACTTGAGCGACCTCGGTAACACTTCCATCGCCGTTATCAATGAATTGGCCGTAGCCAAAATCAGCATGGTCGATGGAATCACTCCAAGTATGGTACCAAACAAAATGTCCGCCGCCAATCATTTTAACCTCCTGAAAATTAGCAACGCCATCTATTTCTGAACGAGAAGTAAGTAACCATAGTCCGTCAAATTGAGTCGGTTCGCCCGCAAGGCCATTCCAACTTTCGTTCAAATCAAAACTTGTGGAGTCGTCTGCACTCATACCGTTAATGCTTTGATCGAACCCTTCTTCAGTTGCGGCAATATTCAATTCAAAGGTTTGAGAAGAGTCTGTAGCTCCACTTGCTCCGTAATATGGCTGCTCGTAAAGCATTCCATGCTCACTCCAGGCTGCTCCAGCGCCAATCGCAGGAGCGTTGGTGGTCGAATTCCATGTCGCGAACATGTAACGACCGCCGGAATAGATCTTGATTTGTTGTGGTTCATATTCCACTACAGTATCGGCATAAGTCCAAGTGGAATGGGTCAATGAATACGCTCCATCTGCTACGACGGAAGGTGCTTCGACAACCTCATCTTGAGGTGATGAGCAGGCTATAGCCATTAGGCTACAGGCCACTGCAATTGGTTTAATTTTCATAAGTGTCTGATTTTGTTCATCTTGAAATTAAACAAAATTTACAACACTCTGATAATCAAGGTCTTTTTATTTCCATGATTCTCATGTATTCAAGACAGTCCACGAATAATTTAGTCGCATCTTTGCCCTATGGAACACAAAAGCGGCTTTGTCAATATCATCGGGAACCCCAACGTTGGGAAGAGCACCCTTATGAACGCCTTAGTCGGGGAGCGTTTGAGCATCATTACGCCCAAAGCGCAGACTACGCGCCACCGCATTTTCGGGATTCTTAATGAGCCAGAATACCAGATTGTATTTTCTGATACTCCTGGAGTTATTCAGCCGGCGTACAAGATGCAGGAGCACATGATGAAATTTGTGTCTGATGCCTTTGAAGATGCTGATGTGTTTTTGTATTTGGTCGAGCCTGGAGATCGTGCGCTTAAGGATGAGGGTTTTTTCCAGAAACTACTTAGCACCAAGGTTCCTGTGCTCTTGATCATCAACAAGATTGATACTACAAATCAGGAGATGTTGGAGGAGGAAGTAGCGTATTGGAATGAGCATTTGCCGAATGCGGAAATCATTCCCATTTCGGCGCTGGAGCAGGCCAATACCCAGTATTTGTTGGACCGATTAATTGCGCTCATCCCACTGTCCCCACCGTACTTTGATAAAGATGCCTTGACGGACAAAACCGAACGCTTCTTTGTAAGCGAAATCGTTCGTGAGCAGATTTTGCTTAACTACAAAAAGGAAATACCCTACAGTGTTGAGGTGGATGTAGAAGAGTTCAAAGAGGACGACGATATCATCCGCATACGTACCGTCATTTATGTGGCGCGTGATACACAGAAGGGAATCATCATTGGGCATAAGGGCTCGAAACTCAAGCAAGTGGGTATAGGTGCCAGAAAACAACTCGAATCTTTCTTCGCCAAGAAAATACATTTAGAAACCTTTGTCAAAGTCAAAAAGAATTGGCGAGACAGCGACCTACACCTGAAAAGGTTCGGTTACAAAAATTAATTACCTTTAAGGAAACAATATCCCTCTTACCAATGCCGCGTTTCCTGCTAGCATTCACGCTACTTTTTTCAGTTTTCTCTTTCGCTCAAACACAAGATTCTTTGGTGCTTCAACCGGGTCCTTTGGACGGTAAAGATGCCATTGTTTGGAGTATCACGCCAGATTCAACATGGGGTTGGAACCAGGAAGCGACCCTAACTGCTTGGACCTATCAAGGTGATCCTTCGTACAAGCGATTCTACATTGAGTTTGATTACTCGAACATCCCAGCCGGGGCGATCATTGATAGCGCATTTATATTTTATAACAACAACCCTTCAGCACCATCGCACGGTGGGTTGCACAGCGGTTCGAATACATTTTGGGTACGCCGAGTAACCTCTGCATGGGATGAGGATTCCATCACTTGGAATAACGCTCCCTCTGATACTACATTGAACCAGGTACAAGTGGGCGCATCTTCTTCCAACACGGCTAATTACAAGATTGATGTGAGCGATTTGGTTGCAGATCAGTTGCAATATGGAAACCACGGCTTCTTTATGCGCTTGGTAACAGAGGCCACCTGGCGTGCAGTAGTCTGTGCATCCTCAGACGCGGCTGATTCGACCAATCACCCAGCCATAAAAATCTACTACACAGAATGCACCCCTGCGGTAGCAGCATATACATATACAGCCACAGGCAATACTGTAAATTTCATCCCGCTATTTAACGCTCCTACAGGAGTGAGCCATCTGTGGGATTTCGGGAATGGAAATTTTTCGACGGCGGACACTCCAACCTATACCTTTTCGACGGGCGGAGTGCATATTGTTTGTCATACTGTTACAACTTCCTGTAGTGCGGATACCGCTTGTCAACAGGTGGTCTTATGCTCCCCGCCTTCAGCATCCTACACACACTCCGTAGATTCGAATCACGTGTGGACTTTTGTACCACAGGATACCACAGGGAGTTCTTATTGGTGGGACTTTGGGGACGGAACGTTCTCGAACAGCATGATAGGCGTCCATACGTATTCCGTCGCGGGATTGTATCCGGTGTGCTTGTCCATGACCAATGATTGTGGGGTAGATACAACATGCTTAGTTTTTGAAGTCACTTTAGTTGGGATGGACGAGTATTGGAATCCAGATTTATCTATTTATCCAAATCCGGTAAACAGCGTATTACACATTGAAAATGGAGCTTCTGAAGAATTGTTGCGATACGAAATCTTTGATATGAGCGGTGTTATGGTCCAATTGGACCCTCAACCATCGACAGAAATCAATGTCGAAAACCTGCCCGCCGGCACCTACCTTTTGAAAATAATTCAGAGGAATAGTACTTCTATAGTGCGTATTGTCAAGAGTTAACGACCTTTGCGCCAAGATTGAAATCGACTTATGAGTAACATCGTTGCCATTGTGGGCCGCCCGAACGTGGGCAAAAGCACACTATTTAATCGCCTGATCCAACGTCGTGATGCTATTGTAGATAGCGTTGCCGGGGTGACGCGTGACCGTCATTATGGAAAGAGTGATTGGAATGGAAAAGAGTTTTCAGTCATCGATACTGGTGGTTATATCGAAGGTTCGGAAGATGTTTTCGAAGCAGAGATCCGCCGCCAAGTAGAATTGGCCCTTGAAGAAGCCACCGTCATTCTATTCGTGCTTGACCTTCAAGCAGGGTTGACGGAATTCGATAAGATCATTGCCGGCATGCTCCGCAAAACCGAGAAGCCTGTAGTATATGCAGTAAACAAGGTGGACAACAGCATGCAGGAATTAGATGCTGCTGAATTCTATGGATTAGGCATCGAGAAATACCACACCATCTCTGCTGTCAATGGTGGGGGAACAGGTGATCTACTGGATGAACTCGTTGAGAACATGGATGAAAATCCGGTTGAAGACTACGAAGACCTTCCAAAGATGGCGATCGTGGGGCGCCCTAATGCAGGGAAAAGCTCCATTGTTAATGCCTTGTTCGACGAGGAGCGCAATATCGTTACGGATGTAGCCGGTACAACGCGCGATACAGTGAACACCCGTTTTAACAAGTTTGGTTTTGATTTCATGTTGCTCGATACTGCGGGACTCCGCAAGAAGGGCAAGGCCATGGAGAACCTTGAGTTCTATTCAAACATGCGTTCCATTCGCGCCATCGAACATGCGGATGTATGTATGATGGTTGTGGATGCTACTCGTGGGTTCGAGGCACAAGATCTTTCAATAGTATCTCTTGTCGAGAAAAATAAGAAAGGATTAGTCGTTGTTGTCAATAAATGGGATTTAGTCGAAAAAGAGACTAATACCATTCGCGATGCCGAGGCATTCATCAGAAAGAAATTAGAGCCCTTTACAGATTTTCCTATCATCTTCACTAGTGCGTTGACCAAGCAACGTGTATTGAAGGCTTTTGAAGAAGGTGTAAAGGTTTACGAGCGTCGCAAGCAGCGCATTTCGACGAGCAAGCTTAACGATACAATGTTGGACATCATCAAAGGATATCCACCACCGGCTGTGAAAGGGAAATACGTGAAGATCAAATTCTGTACGCAGTTGCCTACACGTACGCCACAGTTTGCCTTCTTTGCAAACATGCCGCAATACATCAAGGAACCGTACAAACGCTTCTTAGAAAACCAGATGCGTAAAGCATTTGACTTCCACGGCGCCCCGATCGAAATCTTCTTCCGTAAGAAGTAATTACAATTGGTAACAGATTACCGCATTACCCTGCACGAGTACTAGAACCGGTGCTCCGGATGGGGTTAAGCGCCCAGCTTCTGCCTCTGATCCCTCAAAGGTGGTAATGGGTGAGGCCGCATCTTTCAACTGTGTCACATGGAGGGTTCCTTCGGTATCATAGATGATGCCCGTACCCCCTGGGTAGGCTTCAACGCGTGCAATGGGCTGCTCCAAAGAAATAGTGTTGGTGGAGGTTTCTCCGCGCAAGCTAATCTTGTCTTCAGACCAGTACAATCTGCCATAGCTCATCGCCTCCATTCCCTGAAGATTATTCAAGTCGTGCTCTAAAATAGCCGTAGTGCCATCGAAGCGCTGTTCTTGAATCTCACCTTCTTCGCCAACGCGCATGATGCTAGATGGAGTTCCACCGGTAACGACCCAAGGTTTTATGGAAGCCGTTAGCGCTGAGGTTTTGATGCGCTCCTCTCCACGTCTGTTGAGCACATGGGCGCGCTCGAGGGTAGATATTATCACATAATCCTTACCGCCTCTTTGATACAATAGTGGGCTTTGGGTGATGGTGCCGCTGGCCGCGTCGGTCTTCCAGCCGTCGATACGCTGACCTTCCACGCTATAATTGTAAAGTTTCGATCCGGCGGGGACAAGGATGCGGTAGTTGCGGTTCTTGTCGTAATCCAAAACGGTGGCCCCCAACGTGGTCGCCTCCGGCAATTTCACCGGGAATCCTTCTACCTCGCGCCCTAGAATATCCAAGCAGTGCAATTTTTCCTTCGTGGCGAAAACCATCTGGAATTTGGCATTTTTGAACATGTCAATTTGCTGGACCGCACCTTGAATAGGTCCGTCCAAAGCTGCGTTCCAAAGTTGCTGGCCATTCTCGTCGATCAAGAAACATTGATAGCTATCATCTTGTACTAGTATGTTAGTCATTCCGCTGCGGTGGTTCTTAATAAAGAACGGACCGCTTATAGATTGCCCTGGCATGGAATGGGACCATAGGTAGGCGCTAACCGCTACCTCTTCGCCACGCTGCTGTATAGTAGCGTTACCATAGGCTATTCCATCATTGACTTCCAAATGTCCCACTAGGAATGCACGGTCAAGTGATTCGGGAAGGGTTCCGAAAAAAGGACCATCTTCCAAGCTGTTGAAGTTAAATGCTAAAGTGAAGTGGTCGTTTCTATCCATGGCGTCGGCCAAAGACTCAAGGGATTCCAGATCTCCCCAGGATTTTTTCATGTCCAATTCACTCGTGTACACCTCAAGTAGTTGCTGATCAGCGGAAAGCAGGAGCCAATCGTTCCATACCATCCAAGAAGTGGTGCCTAAATCCGAAAAAAGCCATCCAAAAGCAGCGCTGAATAAGAAACGGTGTTCCTCTTCAAGCGTTCCTCTTTCGTGGCCTTGGAAAATGGATGAAGCGCTGCTCAAACCTTGCAGCGCTGAGGTAAGTGTTAATGACTCTTTTTTCAGTTTTGTAGCGAGGACCGTTCCATCGCCATAACCCATCCTCACCGTATTTCCTTCAAAATGATTCGCAAAGGTCATCGGCGAAATGTTCGCGTCTTCTAATGTTTTTTGAGCTGATTTGAGACGTTGCTTTCTCCCTCTGTAGCTATTAAACTGGCGTAACCATTGCACCATCTCCCCAGTATTCACCCCAAGTGCATATTTAGATGATGCCGCAACTACTTCGCTAAAAGCGGAACTATTTGCTCTTGTATCGAATGTGCTGAGGTAGGTATTAGTGCTATCAGCACAGAGCGCAACAGCGGTTGCAATGAGTTTATTTTTTTTCCAGCTTAAGTCGATTGAAGACCATTGCGCAAAGTGCTGTGCCCAAGCCCAATCTTGGTCAAAGAAATGTTCGCCAACTTCTTCAAGGTTTTTATGTTGGAGGAATATATTGGCATCATCTGATTTCGATGCATTCTGCCACAGGGTTTTGAAACCTTCTTCTTCCATAATGGAATAGCCGGTGCCTCTAAGGTTGATGATATCTTGAATCAGCCCTTCTTTAGAACTGATTACCCAGCTAGGTCCATCATTGTAGGCATAGATTGAATCAATTTTCATTGCTTCATAGGTGCCAATTGTAATGTCCTCGGTAACGTACTTACTCAAATCGTACTCCGTGGTCCATACCCAATGATAACTGCTAGCTCCTGAGGGCAATAGGGCACCCGTCCATGTGCCTTTATTTAGTTCGGCAAGTTTCGCCGCAGGGACAGCACTCAAATAACTGATTTGAGCAGTGTCGATGATCGACTGGAAATCCTGAGCGTCGTTGATACGTAAATAGATCGGCGCATCCACTGGCAAGAGCGAGGTTGCTTTCGCCGGGGGTTGTGGTTCCGAGCATTGAACAAATGCTAAGGCCAATAAAATAAGGGCACTGAAGGACCGAATGCGCATAAATCAAAATTTGATTAAAGCTACATTTTTAGGTACTGAAGATGGCTGTTGAAATCAGCCAGTTTTTCACAAATCGAAAAGGTTGAGTTGCGCAGGAAGTAATTGGAAACTTTTGCGGTGATGCTCCGTAGCGCCATATTCTTTGATTGCGGCTCTGTGTCCCTTTGTTGGATAGCCCGCGTTGCGTTCCCAGCCGTATTCTGGATGCTGCAAAGCTAGGTTGCGCATGAAGTCGTCCCTGTAGGTTTTTGCCAGGATGGATGCGGCGGCAATGTTCATGTAGGTAGCATCTCCTTTGACCTGACAGTGGTAGGGAATGTCCTCATACGGCTTGAATTTATTTCCGTCAACTGCAATGAATTCCGGTCGAAGATCCAATTTTCCAATGGCTCGCTGCATCCCAAGAATAGATGCCTGAAGAATATTTATTTCATCAATCTCTTCTGGACCCACATGAACGACAGCCCACGCGAGGGCATGTTCTTCGATTATTGGTCGGAGCGAATAGCGCTGCTTTTCAGTAAGTTGTTTGGAGTCGTTCAGGATATCGTTTTTAAAATCCTTCGGAAGGATAACGGCGGCTGCGGTTACCGGTCCTGCGAGACATCCGCGTCCTGCTTCATCTGTACCGGCTTCCAAAATGGCTAAGTCACTATGCTGAAGCTTCATTATTCGTGATTTTTCAATGCCGTAATGAATGGTTCGGCGCTTTGGGTCCAATTAAAATTGGTCCCATGATTCAAGCTTTTTTCAGTCCATTCATTCGCATGTTCAGCCATATGCTCTAAAGCTTCAACCCACGCCAAAACATCATAGGTCGGTACCAACATTCCGGCCCCGCCCACAACTTCAGTCAAGGCACTATTGTCGGATGCGATCACGGGTGTGCCGCATTGCATGGCTTCAACTATAGGTATGCCAAAACCTTCCATCGCGCTAGGCATACAAAAGGCTGTTGCTCCGCGGTACAATTCCTCTAGCTGGTCATCCTCACAGCGGCCGAGCCACTCAATCTTATCTCGATGAATGATGCCTTTGAATGCCTCATTGAAGGCAGGATCGTTAAAGTGTGCGGTTCCCGCAATTCGGAGTTTGAAGTCGACTCGGCTAGGATTGGCGCCAATCCACTGATCAAAAGCTTTGATGAGCGTGATGATGTTTTTTCTTGGCGTTAAGGCACCGACAGCACAGAAATAGGGGCCAGAAAAATTCGAATTACCCGGCGTGAATTTTCGTTGCGGCGCATTACGGGTTATAGCGATTTTGCCAGCGGCGATGCCATAGGTATGTACCAAATCGCTTGCACTCCACTCGCTCACCGTGAAAATCTGGCGCGCGATCCGTGCACCACGGCGAATGTGCTTGCGGTAGTACTTTCCTACATGGGTAGGTACCCATTCTGGATGGTGCTCAAAGTTCAAGTCATGAATGGTCAGCCACTGGGCCACCTTTGTACGTGCAGGTAGGCCATCGGGCGACCAATACAGGTCGGCCTTTGTTCGCTTCAGTACTGCTGGCACACCAATGCTGTTCCAATACCACCACAGCCACGGGTGTCGGGCGGGGGGAAGGACAGTTATGTGTTGCACATTTTTGGCGTTGAGAAAGGCATGTGCTTTGCGCATGCCGGGACCTGCGGATGGGCGGTCCCAAATCAACAGAAACTGATGCTGCGGATGTGCGGGAATGATTTGCTCAAGCATTCGCAAGGTGTAAATCCCCGTGCCTTCGAGCTTGTTTGGCAATAGCCATCGAACGTTTACCGCAATTAACATCTCTCAAATGTACAAAAGACCGCTACTCGAGCGTTAGTAAAGCGGTATATTCGCACCCAACTCGCCAATTGTAAACCATGATCGAGCGCATCCTTCAGTTTTTTAAGGATCCTACGGCTGCAAAGCTGGCTAAGGGGAGCAGCATCGTGCTGTTTTTCAAGGTCGTTGGCGCGCTCGGAGGCTACGTTCTTTTATGGTCGCTCGCGAAAACGGGCGGAGAAAAAGCGGTCGGCGTCTACGAAGTGGCTTTCACGCTTATTCTGATCGGTTCTACGGTTGGGCGATGGGGATTGGACACCGTTTTGGTCAAGGAATTGGGCAAGGGTGAGATGGATGCGCCCCCAGCCAGAGGGCTCTACATTCATATTTTGGTCCGAGTACTCTTACTCACTACCCTTCTCAGTGGGCTGATTTTCGTTTTAGCAACTGCCCTCACGAATTTGTTTTTCAACGAAACACCGGTAGGTGTGTTGCGCACTGCGGCGTTGACTGCGGTTCCGTTCACATTAATGTTACTTAATGCCGAAGCCTACCGCGGTATTCACAAACCTGTTCTATTCAGCCTCAACCAGCACGGAACCGTATACCTCATTATGGCCTTGTTGCTCTGGTTTCTACCGATGGAAGCCGCTGGTTTCACCGCGCAAGGCAGTGCCCAATTCGCCTTAGTATTACTGCTCGGAATTAGTGGGATATTTGCTTTGGCATCCACCGTGCATATATTGTTTTTATCTGAACGAAAGGGTTGGCGCGGGGATTCGCTTGGCGGCAGTGTAATGAAGGTGGCAACGCCCATGTTGATCTCCTCAGCACTGTTCTTGGTGATGAGTTGGTCGGATACTTTAATGTTGAGCTATTTCTTGGAGGAAGATGAAGTAGGAGTGTACCGCATCGTTTTTAAGATTGCTACGTTGATCACTTTTGCACAGGTCGCATTGAATACCGTTGTAGCACCTATGATTTCGGGTATGCACAATGGTGGGTCGAACATGGCGGCGTTGGCGCAAAAGGTTGCTTCGATGAATTTAGTTACCGCGGGTCCAATTTTCCTCGCCATCATCGGGCTAGGCCCCTTTCTCATCAGTCTTTTCGGAGTTGCAAGCCCATGGGAAGCTTATCCATGGTTGGTTGCATTAGCCCTAGGACAGCTCGCGAATGCCTTTGCTGGACCAGTTTTAAACATTCTAAACATGACAGGGTATGAGAAGAGTGCGCAAAACACCATGCTGGTTGTCGCCACCTTAAACATCATCCTGAACGCAGTCCTCATCCCTTTGATGGGACCGCAAGGGGCTGCATTAGCAACCGCCATCACCATGGTAGGTTGGAACGGTTGGGCGGGCTATCTGGTTTACAAATACCACGGAATTATAACCGTGCCTTTCTTTGCAAAAAGAAGTAAGTCATGAGTGGAATAGCTAATGTTTTTCTCATCGGTGCTGCGAAGGCCGGAACAACTGCACTAGCAGAGATGCTTGGGCAGCACCCCAACATTGCAACGATGGCCATTAAAGAGCCGGGCCACTTCTGTACAGATATCGATCCTGCAAACTTTTCAGCCCAATACAACAGATTACTCCAATGGGATGAATCCAGCTATTTCAGCAAGCAGGCATTGCAGGATCGCCACATCGGCTTCGTGCAGCAGCGCGGCAACTACCACCGCTTGGTCAGCGAGGCCCTGAAAGCCAAACCACAAGCCACACAGGTTTTGGATGCTTCAACGGCGTATTTGTACAGCGAGACGGCCGCTAAAGAATTGGCCCACTACAACAATAAAGCGAAGGTTATCGTGTTGTTGCGCGATCCTGTGGATCGCGCCTTCAGCCACTACACCATGGCCCTGAAATACGGCATGGAGCAAGCCTCAGCGATGGAGGCTTTCGAGCGTGAGGCTGCGTTGGAGCGTGCACAATGGGGTAGAGACGAATGCTATTTGGAATTGGGCAAATATGCCAAGCAATTGGCCCCATGGATGGACCGATTTTCCTCGAAGCATCTTCTCATCTTATTTCACGACGACTTAAAAAAGACCCCACAGAAGGTGATGCAACGCATTACGGAGTTCTTGGACTTACCTACTTTTGCACCGAGCGAAGCCAAAGCGGCGAACGTGGGTTCCGTACCAAAGTACCCTAAGGTTAATGCGATGGGTATGCGTGTATTGGCACCCATACGAGAAAAGTTGCCCAAGGAATTGGTCGCGGGTTTGAAAAAAGTCTTGCAACAAAAGACGCCGGACTTGGACCCTGAGGTGGAACACTGGTTGAAGAAGTACTACAGCGCCCACACGGACCAATTAGAATCGCTCACAAATTTGAATTTAACACACTGGAAATAAAGCTATGGAATACAGCAGTGCGAACTTGATTACGTTTTTCTACACGAACTGGAAGAAGCTCGTTATTATCCCGTTTATAGCCATGGTTGTTGCTGTGGTCTTCAGCGGTCCGCAATTCATCAAACCGCTTTTTGAAAGCCAAGTAATCCTATTCCCCTCAACCACAAACTCCGTCTCAAAGGCACTCTTACCACAGACAAATGGTTATGGTGATGAGGATATTTTTGAATACGGCGACGAGCAACAAGCTGAACAACTTCTACAGATCTTGAATTCTGGGGAAATCCGTGACTCCGTCATCGCCAAGTTCGATTTGATGAACCACTATGACATTGATCCAGAATCTTCTTACCCGAGAACCAAGCTGTTCAAGGAATACGAAAGCAAGATTGAATTTGCCCGTACCCAATTCATGTCTGTGGAAATAAATGTACTTGATACAGATCCGCAGGTTGCTGCCGATATAGCCAACTACATCTCAAAGTTGGTTGATAAAGTAAAACGCCGTGTTGCGCGTGGCCGTGCCGAAATGGGTCTCGAAATTGTCAAAAACGAATACCATAGTTTGCAAGGTGAAATCCAGAGGATGGAGGACAAGATCACAGAGTTGCGCTACAAAGGTGTTCACGACTACGAAAGCCAGAGTGCCGTATTTAACGAGCAATACGCTATCGCTTTGGCTGCAGGCGCACCGCAGAGCCGCGTGAAGGAATTGGAGCGTCGTCTAGATACACTTGCAAAATATGGTGGTAAGTATGTTGCCATTCGTGATGAATTGCAATTGCTCAAAGAAGAAGAAGTAAAGTTGAAGACGAAGTTTGACCAAGCGAAAGTGGACGTCAATCAGAACTTACCTGCAACTTTTAAAGTGGATGCCGCTCGCCCCGCTGAACGCAAGACCTACCCAAAACGCAGTGTGCTTATCCTAGCTATTGGGTTTGCTACATTTATCCTGATGGCATTTGTACTTATGGTTCAAAGCACCTTAGTAGAGTTGCGCAAGGCGACAAAGTAGGTGCTAGGCAAGGTTGAAATAAGTAATAAATCACTTGCGCTCATTGCTAGTGCTGTGCTGCCATTGGTGGCGCTAGCCGTGGTCTTTGAGCAGTGGTTTGTGTTTCTTCTTCCACCTGCGCTGTTAGTGGTTTGGCTTACGTTGTACCGATTAGATTGGGCAATGTGGTTCATCGTATTCGCCACACCAGTTTCCATCACACTCACTGATCTAACCGGCGGATCGGGACTTTCAATGCCCACAGAGCCTATGTTGGTGCTGGTTACTTTCATAGCGCTAGTCAAAATGGTGCTCTTTGGTGAATACGACAAGCGCATCTTACGGCACCCCATTTCCATTGCCATATATGTATACCTGGCTTGGATGCTCTTAACCAGTATCACCTCGCAACTTCCCTTGGTCAGCCTAAAACAATCGGCCACTAGAATCTGGTTTATTGTGCCTTATTATTTCGTTTTGGCACACCTTTTTTTAAAAAATGACCGGAATAAGATTGCCTTTCTTTGGCTTTTCTTAATAACACTTACCGTCGCCGCAGTCTATACCTTATATATACACAGTCAATACGGCTTCACCAAGAAGACCTCGACCTGGGTAATGTTTCCATTATTTAAGGAGCACACCTCTTATGGTGCTGTCCTAGCAATGATGTACCCCGCTGCACTTTATCTAACTTTTCGTAAGAGCAGTTGGGGCTACAATGCGGTTGCTGGTTTACTGTTGGCGATTTTAACCATTGCCACTGTATTGAGTTACACCCGCGCCGCTTGGCTTTCACTAGTTGGGGCAGGAGCAGTTTATTTAGTGTACTTATTCCGTTGGTCAAAAACGACCGTTTGGTCTCTTGTTGGGGTTGTACTTCTCATCGCTGCATTGAATTATTCTTGGATCGCTTCAAAATTCGAAAGCAATACAACGGATTCTTCAGATGATTTAAATGAGCACGTGGCATCAGTGACTAATGTCAGTACGGATGCGTCCAATTTGGAGCGGATCAACCGATGGAATTCGGCTATTCGCATGTTCAAAGACCGTCCATTCCTTGGTCATGGCCCAGGAACCTACATGTTCTTATATGCGCCTTATCAAAAGCCCTCTGAGAAAACCATCATTTCAACCAACGCGGGAAACCGGGGGAATGCACACAGCGAATACCTTGGGCCATTGGCAGAATCCGGTGTCTTTGGTCTTCTCACCCTTTTAGGAATTATCATTGCCATCATTGCAACGGCTGTAAATGCCTATGCACGAGCTGATAATATGCTTTTTAAGGCGCTGATTCGTGTAGCTTTTCTTGGGTTGATTACCTATTATCTGCATGGATTCCTGAATAATTTCCTTGATATGGACAAGGCAAGTGCGCCTTTTTGGGGATTTTCGGCGTTGATTGCCGCTATTTCTGTCTCAAATTCAAAAAAATAGGCTTTTTCCACTTTTGCCTACTAAATACCCTTCCTTGTGCACGCTTAAACATTCATTTTGAGGCGGTTTCGACAGGCTAAATATGAGTGATTGAGACTGCCAGGTCTCATTCGAGACATGTGTTAACTCGAAAAAAACATAAAAAAAGATGCGAATCCCTTAAATAATGGGGCTTGTATTTGCATAATAGGTGGAATAGTCTCAAATTAGGCGTTGCTTAACATACGTTTAACAGAAAAACAGGTACAATGAAGAACAAATTGTCACTGTGGTCAGTATTGGCTTTCATGCTTACTGTAAACTTTGCCATTGCGCAAT
>Ga0255754_10002109_pt1 | contig 15133 bp, 13 predicted proteins | sample 101ome_22_FD_179954 | JGI IMG/M metagenome (GOLD analysis project Ga0255754, IMG submission 179954) | Coastal salt marsh microbial communities from the Groves Creek Marsh, Skidaway Island, Georgia - 101412BT metaG (version 2) | ecosystem: Environmental > Aquatic > Marine > Intertidal zone >... | reverse complement strand
GGCGGTCATCTATCAAATCTACCCCCGTTCATATCAGGACTCTAACGGGGATGGGATTGGCGACCTTAAGGGCATCACCACGCGCTTGGAATATATCTCTGGCCTTGGTGTCGACGCTATCTGGATCAGTCCGTTCTTTACGTCGCCGCAAAAAGACTTTGGCTACGATGTCTCAGATTACTGCGACATCAATCCTGAATACGGGACACTCGCGGATTTTGATGAGTTGCTCGCGCGCGCGCATGATCTTGGCCTTAAGGTGATGATCGATATCGTAGCTGCGCATTGCTCTGATCAGCACGCCTGGTTTGAGGAAAGCCGCCAATCGCGCGACAATCCGAAAGCTGATTGGTTCCATTGGGTTGATCCACTTCCTGACGGATCGGCCCCGACCAATTGGCTTTCATTTTTTGGTGGTCGCGCTTGGTCATTTGAACCACGGCGACAGCAGTATTATCTGCATAATTTCTTGCCGGAACAGCCGAACCTGAATCACGCGCACCCCGACGTTCAACAAGCTTTTGTGGACATTTGGCGCTTTTGGTTCGACCGTGGTGTGGACGGCTTCAGACTTGATGCGGTGCACACGATTAACGCGGATTCAGCACCCTATCGTAACAACGAAGCACACCCTGATTTCGTTCTTGGCAAGCTACCCCAGCAACAACAGCCATTTTTCAGGCAGCTTCACGACACCGCCCAACTAAACCAACCGTCAATTCAGGGTTTCAGCGAAGCAATACGAGCCTGTGCAGACGAATACGAAGGCGACCGCTATCTGATGGGGGAAGTCCACGGCGATGCTGCAAATGTTGTGAACGTAAGTCAGACTTTCACGGCACCGGGGCGGCTTCATGCCACTTATAATTTCGACCTTCTCGCTTGGGATGGCTTGGACGTTGAAGGTATGCGCGCGGTTTTGAACAAATCCATAACTGCCTTCAATGGTACCGGGCGCCTTTCCTTTGCATTTTCAAACCACGATGTACCACGTTCAGCCACGCGCCAACTTGCAGCGCTTGGTCTCGACCCGTCCAAATCGCAAGCCCTGCAACTTCTTTTGCTCAAGCTTGAGACCTGTATGATAGGATCCACTTGCGTGTATCAAGGCGAGGAACTGGGGCTTGAGGATGTTCAGGACATCCCGATCGAGCAAATGCAAGATCCATGGGGCATCGAATTCGCGCCGGTATTCCTCGGCCGTGACACCTGTAGAACGCCTATGGTTTGGCGAAAAAGCCAGCCAAACGGCGGCTTTTCCAGCGCCAATAAAACATGGCTACCAATTTCCAAGCAACATCTGGCGCACGCAGCACTGGATGAGGCCGAAAAACCCACTTCGATCTATCGCCAGTTTTCGGAGTTTCTGAAATGGCGTAAATCCCAACCCGCACTCGTATCGGCAAACACGGTTTCAGCAGTCGAAGGCGACCCGAACGTTATTCAGTTTGATCGGATCAGTGAGACGCAGACCTTGCGCTGCACATTTGATTTCGACACGCTCTCAGCAAGTTTTGAGGAGATTTAGATGGCACAAGTTGAGCTTAAGGCAGTCAACAAATCCTTTGGGCAAACACATGTCATCAAGGATGTTGATCTAGAGATCAACAAGGGGGAATTCGTTGTATTCGTCGGGCCTTCTGGCTGCGGCAAGTCGACATTGCTTCGCTTGATTGCCGGTCTTGAAAAATTGACCACTGGAGAAATCATCATTGCAGATCGCCCCGTGATGGATCTGCCCCCGTCAGAGCGGGGAATCGCGATGGTATTCCAGTCCTATGCGCTTTATCCGCATATGACTGTGTTTCATAACATGGCATTCTCTCTTAGCCTTCAAGGTCTGCCAAAGCAGGATATTCAGAACCGCGTCGAAGCCGCGGCAAAAATTCTCCAGATGGAGCACCTGCTTGACCGCCGTCCGGCTGCCTTATCGGGCGGCCAACGTCAGCGTGTCGCAATTGGGCGTGCAATTGTCCGTAACCCTGAAGTATTTTTGTTTGACGAGCCGCTTTCCAACCTTGACGCGGCCCTTCGCCATGACACGCGTGTTGAAATTGCAAAGCTTCACAACCAGCTTGGCGCAACCACGATCTATGTGACACATGATCAGGTGGAAGCCATGACGCTGGCTGACAAAATTGTGGTGTTGAAGGACGGGATTGTTATGCAGGTAGGCGCGCCGATGGACCTGTTCAACGAGCCGGATAACGAATTTGTGGCCAGCTTCTTGGGATCGCCCAAGATGAACTTTTTTGATGGAACCTTGACCGATCGCAGTGAGGACGCCGCGACGGCTGGCTTTAGTGGTGTAGGAATCGAAACGTCAGGTGTAAGGTTGGTGTCTAAATCGAAAGAAAAAGGTGACGCTGCACGGCTTGGCATTCGCCCACAACATTTATGGTTGGATGACAACGGGTCCCTCAAGGGTACGATCACTTTGGTTGAGAGGCTTGGAACAGAAACTGTGGCCGAACTGGTTCATGAGAACGGCACGTTGTTCAAATTTGCATCACCCGAGTCGCCAGATCTTGTTGTTGGGAAAGAAGTTGCCTTTTCTTTCGATGCTGAAAAGGCGCATCTCTTCTGATCGCATGGCCGCTTAGGTTCATCGTGCCGCCGGCATCGGCGATCATCTTACTTGCTGCAATCTACTACGGTGCCATGCATGGTAGCGTGATCGGTTCGGTTCTTCTTGGCTTCAAACCTCGGTAGGGCTGGGAGGCGACAATGTTCCAAAGACCATCATCATGATCTGCCTCGACCTCGTACTTTCGACTGTCGGGTTTGACCTTCGAAGAACTGGCTACTTGCTTCAAAGTCATGATGGGTTTGTGGAAAACCAAGCCCATCGGATCGGGCAGCACCAGCGTCACTGATGGCTTACGGTGTTGTTAAAAGCACATCCAAAAATCATTAACCTTCGGTAAGGGAAATGTCGAAGACGATCCGACAGATTTAGCAGCCGGGGATAATCCGGTAGTCCCGCTCGGCGCCATTTCCCAAAGCTTCCATCGCAGATTGATACCCTGAACTGCGATAGGCGGCCAAGGCGGCTTCGACACTTTCGAACTCGATGACCACGACGCGGTTGTCGTTGCTGCCTTCAAGGATTTCTGCGGGGGCGCCTCGGGCGATGAAGCGGCCACCCTTGGCTTCAATCGCGGGTCCTGCGATCTGCGCGTAAGCGGCAAAGCTGTCAGCGTCGGAAATGTTTTTGTAGGTTACAACCGAATACGCTTTTGTCATTTAGTTTTCCTTTTTTGGTATGCGTTGGTTGGGTAATTAATCACAAGGCAGAAAGTTCCGAATTGGGAACACCAATCCCCTTAAGGATGATGCGCTTAACGCTACGTTTTGCGTCTTTCCACTGATCGTCTGACAGTGGAGTGGCCTGGTTCAGAGTTTCGATCTGATGATTGAAATCCGCGTAATGCTGTGTCGTAGCCCAGATCATATATAGCAAGTGGCGCGGGTCGATCGGGTCCATCAGATCTGCTTCAATCCAGCCTTGTATCAGTTCGATTCGGTTGTTGGCCCAATCGACAAGCGTTGTCTCTAGATAGTCCTGAATGACGGGTGCACGATGCATCACTTCGGACGCCCAAACCTTGGAACCAGCAGGGTGACGGCGAGAGATTTCCATCTTTGCGTCAATATAGGCCCCCAAACCCTCGGCAGGGCCAGAGGCGCTTTCGAACACCTCGGCAGCAAGCAGCCAGACATCGAAAATGTTTCGAACCACTTGGCGGTAAAGGGCTTCTTTAGTTGGAAAGTAGTAGTGAAGATTGGCCTTGGGCAATCCTGCAACATCAGCAATCAACTGCATGGTTGCCCCGCCGTACCCCGCCTCGGAAAAGACTTTCTCCGCAGCGTCCAGAATGGTTTTCTCATTCTCCTCGCGGATTTTCTTTCTCTTTAACGGGCGAACATTCGACGTCATTTATACCTAGCCCAGAATTATCTTGACCGGTTGGTCAGGATGTGGTGCTTTCAATTTGACCACATGGTCAGGTTTGCCGTCAAGGCATGAGAGGGCAACGGGAGAAAAGATATGGCTGCACCGGGGGAAAACCTGAAAATCAATGGCGACCGTTTGTGGGACAGCCTGATGGAAATGGCCAAGATCGGACCCGGCGTTGCAGGTGGTAATAATCGCCAGACGCTGACCGACGAAGACGGCGAAGGTCGTGCCCTGTTTCAGAAGTGGTGCGAAGCGGCGGGTTGCACGATGGGACTGGACAGCATGGGAAACATGTTCGCCACCCGCGCAGGTGAAGATCCCGATGCCTTGCCGGTTTATGTTGGCTCTCACCTTGATACCCAACCGACCGGCGGCAAATACGACGGGGTTCTAGGTGTCCTAGGCGGGTTGGAGCTGGTGCGCACGCTGAATGATCTGGGCGTGAAAACCAAACACCCGATCGTCGTGACCAACTGGACCAACGAAGAAGGCACCCGTTACGCGCCCGCGATGCTATCGTCGGGCGTTTTTGCTGGGATCCACACCGAAGACTGGGCAAAAGACCGCGAAGATGCCGAAGGCAAGAAGTTCGGGGACGAGCTGAAACGCATCGGCTGGGAAGGGGACGAACCCGTTGGCGCCCGCAAGATGCATGCGATGTTCGAGCTGCACATTGAACAGGGGCCGATTCTGGAAGCCGAAGGCAAGGACATCGGCGTTGTGACCCACGGGCAGGGGCTTTCGTGGACGCAGGTTACAATCACCGGCAAGGACTCGCATACCGGATCGACCCCAATGCCGATGCGCAAGAATGCCGGTCTGGGCATGGCTCGGGTGCTTCAGAAAGTCGACGAAATTGCATGGTCGCACGCGCCTCATGCTGTCGGGGCGGCGGGGCATATTGATGTCTATCCAAACTCCCGCAACGTGATCCCGGGCAAGGTCGTGTTCACAGTCGATTTCCGCTCGCCGGAACTGGCAGTCATTCAGGATATGGAGGCCCGACTGGCTATCGCCGTAAAAGAAATCTGCGATGACATGGGGCTGACCTATGAGATTGAAAAGGTAGGCGGTTTTGATCCTGTCGCCTTTGACGAAGGCTGCGTGACGGCTGTGCGCAATGCAGCCGAACGGCTGGGATACAGCCATATGAACATCATCTCCGGCGCGGGGCATGATGCGTGCTGGATCAATCAGGTGGCGCCGACGGCTATGATCATGTGCCCTTGTGTTGACGGGCTTAGCCACAACGAGGCCGAAGAGATTTCCAAGGAATGGGCCACGGCTGGTACCGATGTGTTGCTTCACGCGGTGGTGGAGACTGCAGGGATCTTCGAATAAATTTAGCCTTTGAAAAAGGCACAACGGGGAGAATTATCATGACCACAGTCATCAAAAACGGAACCGTCGTTACCGCCGACCTGACCTACAAGGCGGACGTGCTGGTTGAAGGCGGTCAGATCATTGAAATCGGCACCGACCTGAAGGGCGATAAGGAACTGGATGCGACCGGATGCTATGTTATGCCGGGTGGTATTGACCCGCATACGCACCTTGAGATGCCGTTCATGGGAACCTACTCCAGCGATGATTTCGAAAGCGGAACCCGTGCTGGTCTGGCTGGCGGCACGACGATGGTTGTCGATTTCGCCCTGCCGAACCCCGGCGAAAGCCTGCTGGATGCGCTTAAACGCTGGGACAACAAATCGACCCGCGCGAACTGCGATTATTCCTTCCACATGGCCGTCACATGGTGGGGCGAGCAGGTGTTCAACGACATGGAAGTGGTGGTCAAGGAACGCGGCATCAACACGTTCAAACACTTCCTTGCCTACAAGGGCGCATTGATGGTGAACGACGACGAACTGTTCGCCAGCTTCAACCGTCTGGCCGAGTTAGGCGCAACCCCGATGGTCCACGCCGAAAACGGTGATGTGGTGGCCGAACTTTCTGCCAAGCTGCTGGCCGAAGGTAACACCGGCCCTGAGGCGCATGCCTATTCGCGCCCCTCTCAGGTGGAAGGCGAGGCGACAAACCGCGCGATCATGATCGCCGATATGGCGGGCGTGCCGCTTTATGTGGTTCACGTCAGCTGCGAAGAAAGCCACGAAGCCATCCGCCGCGCCCGTATGCAGGGCAAGCGCGTTTGGGGCGAGCCGTTGATCCAGCACCTGACGTTGGACGAATCCGAGTATTTCAACAAGGACTGGGACCACGCTGCGCGTCGTGTGATGTCACCTCCGTTCCGCAACAAGCAGCATCAGGATAGCCTTTGGGCTGGTCTTTCATCGGGCTCGCTTAGCGTTGTGGCAACAGATCACTGCGCCTTTACCACCGAGCAGAAACGCTATGGTGTGGGCGACTTCACCAAAATCCCCAACGGCACCGGCGGGCTAGAGGACCGGATGCCGATGCTCTGGACCAATGGTGTCTCCACGGGCCGCCTGACGATGAACGAGTTCGTTGCAGTCACCTCGACCAACATAGCGAAAATCCTGAATTGCTATCCGAAGAAGGGGGCCATTCTGGTGGGCGCGGATGCCGATATTGTGGTCTGGGATCCCGAAAAGGAAAAGACCATCACTGCCGGCAGCCAGCAATCGGCCATCGACTACAATGTGTTTGAGGGCCACAAGGTCAAAGGCCTGCCACGCTTTACCCTGACCCGCGGCCATGTCGCCGTGCATGACGGCGAAATTCGCACGCAGGAAGGCCACGGGAAATTCGTAGCACGCGAGGCCAATGCCACGGTGAACAAGGCGCTGTCGCAGTGGAAGGAATTGACAGCACCACAACCGGTCGTACGCACCGGTATTCCGGCAACGGGGGTCTAAACGTGAACGACAGCCCTGTGATCGAGGCAAAAAACCTCGACCTGACCTTTGAAACCAATGACGGTCCTGTTCATGCCCTCAAGGGTGTGGACCTGACCATCAACAAAGGTGATTTCGTCAGTTTCATTGGCCCCTCCGGCTGTGGAAAAACCACGTTCCTGCGGGTGATTGCAGCCCTTGAGCATCCGACAGGGGGCACGATCACCGTTAATGGGATGAGCCCCGATGAGGCGCGGCGCCAGCGGGCCTATGGTTATGTATTTCAGGCTGCAGGGCTTTATCCCTGGCGCACCATCCGCGACAACATCCGCTTGCCGCTAGAGATCATGGGCTTTCCCAAGGCGGAACAGGATGCGCAGATCGACCGTGTTCTTGATCTGGTGGAATTGCGCGGTTTCGGCAAAAAATTCCCGTGGCAGCTTTCCGGTGGCATGCAGCAGCGGGCAAGTATCGCCCGTGCACTGGCGTTTGATGCCGATCTGCTTCTGATGGATGAACCCTTCGGGGCGTTGGATGAAATTGTCCGCGATCACCTTAACGAGCAACTGTTGCAGTTGTGGGGGTCGACCAACAAAACCATCGGGTTCGTGACCCATTCGATCCCCGAGGCGGTGTATCTGTCGACTAAGATTGTCGTGATGAGCCCCCGTCCGGGTCGGATCACTGATGTGATCGAAAGCACCCTGCCGCGTGAACGCCCTCTGGATATCCGCGACACGCCGGAGTTTCTGGAAATCGCCCATCGCGTCCGCGAAGGGCTTCGGGCAGGGCATGCTTATGATGATGAGTGAGGCTGACTAATGCGATCCATCCTTCCCATCCTCGCGGTTGTCTCAGCAATCGTCTTGCTGTGGTACGGGGCGGCTGTTTCGATGAATTCGAAATGGGCGCAGGATCAGGCGAAACGCGCGGATGTTGAACTGTCCTTCTCGGAACTGGTCGCCGACACCTGGAGCCAAGAGCGTCCGCGTCTTCCAGCCCCGCATCAGGTGGTTTCGGAGTTGTGGAAATCGACTGGCGAGATGGCCTTGAAAGGGCGGGCGTTTTCCAAACGGTCGTTGATCTTCCACGGTTGGATCACACTGTCCGCCACAATGCTGGGCTTTGTCATAGGTACGGGCGCGGGAATACTTCTGGCGGTGGGCATTGTGCATTACCGCGTGATGGATATGTCGGTGATGCCGTGGGCCATTGCCTCGCAAACCATTCCGATCCTTGCCATTGCCCCGATGATCATCGTCGTTCTGAATTCGATCGGAGTTCAAGGATTGGTGCCAAAGGCGATCATTTCGGCCTATCTAAGCTTCTTCCCCGTTGTTGTGGGTATGGTGAAGGGATTGCGCAGCCCTTCCATGGACCAACTGGACCTGCTGCGCACCTATAGTGCGGGTGTAAATGCGACCTTCTGGAAACTGCGGCTGCCTTCGTCGATGCCCTATTTGTTCACATCGCTGAAGATCGGCATGGCGGCGTCTCTGGTTGGGGCTATCGTTGGTGAATTGCCCACGGGTGCCATTCGGGGCCTTGGCGCACGGATGCTGACGGGCAGTTATTACGGCCAGACAATTCAGATTTGGTCGGCGTTGTTCGCTGCCGCCATCCTTGCGGCGGTTCTTGTTGGCATCATCGGCTTGATTGAACGTTCCACGCTGAAACGCATGGGGATGAGCCAATGAGCTGGGTAATCTTTGCAATTGTGTTCTGGGCGATGGGATACTGGGCAAATTACAAGTTGGCTAATGGCGCTCACAGTCAATCCCGATTGGTGAAACTGGCCGTTCCGGTGATCTTCGGCGTCACAATTATCGCTGTCTGGGAAGGGCTGGTGCGCGGGCTAAATGTACCCCATGTGATCCTGCCGCCCCCGTCTTCGATAGCAGAACGTTTTGCCAGCAGTCTTGATATTCTCTGGGTCGATTTCGTTCAGACCTTCGTGAAAGGCGCTTTGTCAGGTTACCTGATCGGCTGTGGATCCGCCTTTATCATTGCGGTGCTGATTGACCGTTCGCCGTTCCTGCAGCGCGGCTTGCTGCCCGTCGGCAATTTCATTGCTGCCCTGCCGATTGTCGGCACGGCCCCTATTCTGGTGATGTGGTTCGGTTTTGACTGGCAATCGAAAGCGGCTGTTGTCGTGGCGATGGTGTTCTTTCCGATGCTGGTCAACACGGTGCAGGGCTTGGCGGCCACCGACAAGATGCAACGCGATCTGATGGCGACTTATTCGGCCAGCTACTGGCAATCGCTGTTCAAACTGCGCCTGCCAGCGGCAATGCCTGCCGTTTTCAACGGGCTTAAAATTGCGACAACGCTGGCGCTGATTGGTGCAATTGTCGCCGAATTCTTCGGCAGCCCCATCAAAGGCATGGGTTTCCGCATTTCGACCGAAGTCGGAAAGCTGGGTCTCGATATGGTCTGGGCAGAAATTTCCGTGGCGGCACTGGCTGGTTCGGCCTTTTACGGTGTCGTTGCAATAATCGAGAAGGGGGTCACATTCTGGCACCCCTCGCAAAGAGGCTGAGCAATTATAAACAACCAACCGGGAGTAACTAAAATGATGAAACATATGAAGGCAGCGCTTGGTGCGCTGGCACTCACAACAAGCGGCGCATATGCGGCCGACGATGTGACTCTACAGCTCAAATGGGTGACCCAAGCGCAGTTCGCGGGTTACTACGTGGCGCTTGAGAATGGCTATTATGGTGACGAAGATCTGAACGTCACAATCAAACCGGGTGGGCCAGATGTGGCGCCTGTTCAGGTTCTGATGGGCGGAGGTGCTGATGTCATGATCGACTGGATGCCTTCGGCCCTGGCCGCGCGCGAACAGGGCGCGCCAGTGGTCAACATCGCCCAGCCGTTCAAAAGCTCGGGCATGATGCTGACCTGCCGCAAAGACACCGGCATCACCAGCCCTGCCGATTTCTCTGGCAAGACACTGGGCGTTTGGTTCTTTGGCAACGAGTATCCGTTCCTGAGCTGGATGAGCACCTTGGGCATAGGCACCGATGGCGGTGACGGCGTGACCGTGCTGAAGCAGGGCTTTAACGTCGATCCGATCCTTCAGGGTCAGGCCGACTGTGTTTCGACGATGACCTACAACGAATACTGGCAGATCATCGACGCAGGTCTTTCTGAGGACGACCTTGTGAACTTCAAGTATGAAGATCAGGGTGTCGCAACTCTGGAAGATGGTCTTTACGTGAAAGAGGACCGTCTGGACGATCCGGCATTCGTTGATCAGATGGCACGCTTTGTTCGCGCATCCATGAAGGGCTGGAAGTGGGCCGAGGAAAACCCGGAAGATGCGGCAATGATCGTGCTGGAGTACGACGAAACCGGTGCGCAGCAAGAGCATCACCAGATCCGCATGATGGGCGAGATTGCCAAGCTGACCGCTGGCTCGAACGGCGCGCTTGACCCGGCTGATTATCAGCGGACTGTTGACACGCTGATGTCGGGTGGCTCCGATCCTGTAATCACCGCAGCCCCTGAGGGTGCATGGACACATGCAATCTCTGACGCTGCGCTGAACTAATCAGAGGCGCAATGAAAATTGGCGGCCCTGCCATCTGGCGGGGCCGTTTTCGGTTTGGCAATCGGGATCAGGACGGAGACAGGGCTTTGCTGTAAAAGTCACGCAGGAAAGCATGTGCGCTGACGAAATGTTCTTCTTCGGAGCTGTCGAGAATTGCGCAGACCTGCACATCGAAGTCCGCATAGTGCTGGGTGGTTGCCCAAATGGAAAAAAGCAAATGTCTGGGATCAAGAGGGGTTAGTTTTCCCTCATCCATCCAAGCTTGAATAATCGCTGCTTTTTCATCGACCAAGGTTCGCAATTCACCTTGGATAGCGTCCATTATCCTTGGCGCCCCTTGAAGGACTTCGTTGGCAAACAGCCGGCTTTCGCGCGGTTGGGTGCGGGACATTTCCAGCTTTTCCGCGACATAGCCGAGGATTTCTTCGATCGGATCACCTTGGGGGTTCATCGATTTCAGCGGGTCCAGCCATTTTTCAAGCATGCCGGATAGAAGGGTGACGTGTATCGCCTCTTTTGAGGGAAAATAGTAAAGCAGATTGGGCTTGGATAATCCGGCCTCGGCAGCAATTTGATCAAGCGTAGATCCACGAAAGCCGTTCCGCGAGAACACTTCCAAAGCTGCATCCAAGATAGCTTGAGAGTTTTTCTTTTGAATGCGGGTATTTCGTTGTTGTTTCAAAGTGATCATATACCCGTTTTCGAGACTTCAGTTACCGCAAATAGTCTGTGCTGGATGGTCAATATTTACTCTGTCAATTTTGATCAACCAGCATTCGTTGTCAAATTGTCCCAGAAATTAGACGCATGAATATCATTCCGTGAGTGCAAAATTTTTATTTACCAATTGATCAAAATTAGAACATATGGTAAAAAATAGGATCATCAGGGAAAGAATATTTAATGACCAACGAACAATCAGCACCAGGAGTTGCGGCAGGACGTCTTTCCGCCGCGCAGGTCGCCGAGAATTTCAGCGATCTCCACCCTTCGTTAAGCGACCATGAGGCGCGCGTTGCCGCAGACCGTTGTTACTTCTGCCATGATGCACCGTGCATGGAGGCTTGCCCGACGTCGATCGATATTCCGCTTTTCATTCGTCAGATCGCAACAGGTACGCCCGAAGCGGCGGCGCGGACGATATTTTCGCAAAACATTCTGGGCGGCATGTGTGCCCGCGTTTGTCCGACTGAAACCCTATGTGAAGAGGTTTGCGTTCGCGAAGAAGCCGAAGGCAAGCCGGTTATTATCGGTCAATTGCAGCGGTATGCCACCGACCGACTGATGGGGCAGGGGGGGCATCCCTACCAGCGGGCTGCGTCAACAGGTAAAACGGTTGCCGTCGTGGGGGCTGGTCCGGCTGGCTTGGCCTGCGCGCACCGATTGGCGATGCATGGCCATGATGTCACGATTTACGATGCCCGTTCAAAAGGCGGCGGGCTGAACGAGTTCGGTATTGCCGCTTACAAGGCGGCTGACAACTTTGCTCAGAAGGAATTCGATTGGCTGATGGGGATCGGCGGTATTGCTTGCGAATATGGTGCGCGGTTGGGCGATAGCCTGTCGCTCGACGCGTTGCAGAACAAACACGACGCGGTTTTTCTCGCGATTGGTCTAGCCGGGGTCAATGCTCTGACAGTCTCGGGTGATCATGACGCTAATGTCTCGGCCGTAGACTGGATATCGGACATGCGTCAGTCGTCTGACAAAACAGACATCGCTGTGGGTCGCAACGTGGTTGTGATCGGTGGTGGAATGACGGCGGTGGATGCCGCGGTTCAAGCCAAGCTACTTGGCGCCGAGACCGTGACAATAGCCTATCGCCGCGACAAGGCGGCGATGGCGGCATCCGAGTTCGAACAGGAACTGGCAACGTCGAAGGGTGTGCATATCCTGTATAACGCTGCGCCGAAATCCTTGGCTTCTGACAGCATCACGCTGGCACGCACCGAAACCCGTGATGGCAAGCTGGTTGAAACCGGCGAGGAAGTCGTTGTTCCAGCCGATCAGGTGATGCGCGCAATTGGTCAGACCCTAGCGGGAGCGCCTGAAATCCTGGCGGTTGACGGTGGCAAAATTCAGGTCAGCGAAACCGGACGAACTTCGGTTTCTGGTGTCTGGGCCGGTGGCGACTGTGCATCAGGTGGAGAAGACCTGACCGTGACGGCAGTGGCCGAAGGTCGGGACGCCGCAGAAGACATTCACAACAGCCTGATGGGAGAGGGATAAGTCATGGCAGATCTAAGCTCGGAATTTATCGGTATCAAATCCCCCAATCCGTTCTGGCTGGCTTCGGCCCCGCCAACGGACAAGGAATACAACGTCCGCCGCGCGTTTGAGGCCGGATGGGGTGGCGTTGTTTGGAAGACTTTAGGCGAGGCTGGCCCGCCTGTCGTAAACGTCAACGGTCCACGATATGGCGCGATCCACGGGGCAGACCGTCGCTTGCTAGGGCTGAACAATATCGAGTTGATCACCGACCGCCCGCTTGAGGTGAACATCGAAGAGATCACCCGCGTTAAAAAGGATTACCCCGATCACGCGCTTGTCGTCAGCCTGATGGTACCTTGCGAAGAAGGCCCGTGGCGCGATATCCTGAAACGTATCGAGGATACCGGCGCAGACGGGGTTGAATTGAACTTTGGCTGCCCGCATGGAATGGCCGAGCGCGGTATGGGGTCGGCTGTGGGTCAGGTGCCCGAGTACATCCAGATGGTGACCGAGTGGGTCAAGAAACACTCGGACTTTCCTTGTATTGTGAAGCTGACGCCAAACATCACCAATATCCTCTATCCGGCCAAGGCGGCACTGGATGGGGGCGCAGATGCGGTCAGCCTTATCAACACGATCAACTCGATCACATCCGTTAATCTCGACACATTTGCGCCTGAACCGACCATTGACGGTTGGGGGGCGCATGGGGGTTACTGTGGGCCAGCGGTCAAGCCGATTGCCATGAACATGGTGGCCGAGATCGCACGCAATCCGGAAACCGCCAATCTGCCGATCAGTGGGATCGGTGGTGTCACAACATGGCGCGACGCCGCCGAGTTCATGACTTTGGGCGCGGGCAACGTGCAAGTTTGTACTGCTGCCATGACCTATGGCTTCAAGGTCGTGCAGGAAATGATCTCGGGCCTGTCGCAGTACATGGACGAGAAAGGCATCAAGAGCGTTTCGGAGATTGTTGGGCGTGCTGTTCCCAATGCGAAAGACTGGCAGGACCTGAACCTGAACTACGTCTCAAAGGCGGTGATTGATCAGGACAAGTGTATCAAGTGCGGACGTTGCCACATCGTATGCGAAGACACCTCGCATCAGGCGATCTGGATGCACGAAGACCGCACATTTGAAGTCAATGACGCCGAGTGCGTGGCATGTAACCTCTGTGTTAATGTCTGTCCTGTCGACAACTGCATCACGATGAAAGAGCTTAACCTTGGCGACATCGACGAGCGCACAGGCAAAAAGGTCGAGGAATACGCCAACTGGACAACCCACCCCAACAATGTCGGGGCAACCTGCGGGTAACAGAGGGTGATACTGTTCCGGTCCCTCCCACCGGACAGGCGACCTCTGGTAGAGGGGCATTTGGCCATGCTCCTCTTCTCGCTACTCGTGGCCGGGTCGAACTCGTTCGGGAAGCTCATCGCGAACGACATCGATCCGGCGGCGCTGACGGCCATAAGATTTGCCCTAGCGGCGGTCTTGCTGTTCTCAGGCCTGCTGGCCATGGGGCGGTTTCAGCTACAGCATTACCGTGCGCCTTGGCGGTATCTGCCCCTTGGCGCGGCTTACGCGACATTCTTCGTTCTGATGTTCGAGGCGCTTAAAATCACCAGTCCGGTATCCACCGCAGCAATTTTTACGCTGATGCCGTTCATGGCCGCCTTGATGGGCTGGGCTGTATCGGGGAAGCAAGTATCGCGGCTGGTTTGGAGTGCGTTGACAATCGGTGCGATGGGCGCGCTTTGGGTGGTGTTTCGGGGATCTCCAGCTGCCCTGTTCCGCTTCGAACTGGGGCGCGGCGAGTTGCTGTTCATGATCGGAACCGCCGCACACGCCGCCTATGCGGTTCTGGTTCCGCACCTGCGAAGGGGCGAACCGGTTTACGCCGTCACGCTGGGCGTGGCCATCAGCGGCGCACTTATTCTTGGCGTGCTTTACCTCGAAGAGATTCTAGCGACCGACTGGCTGGCACTTCCCATCCGTGTTTGGCTGGTGCTGGGGTATCTGGCCATTTTCGCCGGAATAGGCACGTTTTCATTGGTGACGCTCGCGGCGCAAAGATTGCCTCCGAGCAAGGTCACAGCCTATACTTATCTCACCCCTCTTTGGGTAGTTCTTTTGGAAATGGGCTTGGGAAAGTCAGTTCCATCCGCAATCGTTTTACTTGGCGGTCTGCCAATATTGGCAGCATTGCTGATTTTGTTTCTGGAAACAGAATAGAGGGTATTGTGCGCCTTAGAAACAGATCGACTCTTCAATTCTGGCTTAGTTTCGGGAACATCGAGGGCCTGGATCAACAAGCCCGACAACGAAACTGAAATCCGAAAATTTTCGACGACACACTTTCCCAGTGGTCACCTTAGCCAACCTCGAAGTCGCCTACGAACAAAAACATCACATATTTTAACATAACTATACTTATCGGATTTGCAGCGCATTTTGAATCCGGCCACTGCGATTTCCCCTCCTAAGCATCTGTGAAGGCACCGTAAACTTAACTGGTCTAAGATATGGAACGCCGTTTAGGCTCCGCTCTACACGGCGTTCACCTCAGCGATATCACGCCAGGTTTGC
>Ga0255754_10002100_pt1 | contig 15173 bp, 18 predicted proteins | sample 101ome_22_FD_179954 | JGI IMG/M metagenome (GOLD analysis project Ga0255754, IMG submission 179954) | Coastal salt marsh microbial communities from the Groves Creek Marsh, Skidaway Island, Georgia - 101412BT metaG (version 2) | ecosystem: Environmental > Aquatic > Marine > Intertidal zone >... | reverse complement strand
AGCTCAAAAAATAATTAAACTCTTTGAGCTTAATAGTCAAAAAGGAATCACAGGCTTTAGTGACGAAGAGTATGGTTTTATAGACGAACCAATCTACAAAGGTGCATTGGCTTATTTAGATAGCAATAATTAAGTTTATCGAAATTTTTAATCAGTTCTAATTACCAAGTGAAGATTTTGTTATAATTCGATTAATAATTAAGGATTGTTATTTTGATTAGACGGATAAAAAAGTATTCAACTACAAACACTTTAGTCATGTTAGCGATTGTTTTGGGTATTTTGTTTGGTTCTTTTTTACCTGAAATAGCTTTAAAGCAAGAGCTTATTGGACAAATATTTATAAGTTTACTAAAAATGCTTGTTGTTCCTCTTGTTTTTTCAAGTATATTTGTTTCAATTTTGGGTCTTGGAAGCTTAGATGATCTAAAAAACATTGGCTTAAAAACTATTGGACTCTATCTCTTAACTACTGCTTTAGCTGTTTTCTTGGCAATTATAGCAATGAATCTTTTTCCAGTTGGTGAGGCTGTTTCCTCAGATGGTCTTATGTTTGAGAAAGCTTCTGAAGTTGCACCTTTTTCTTTCAGTGCTATGATTTTAAGTTTTATTCCAACGAATATCTTTGGTTCCTTAGCTAACGGTGAAATGATGCAGGTTATAGTATTTTCGATATTTTTGAGTGTAGCATCATTGCATCTTGAATTTGATAGGCAAGAAACGATGTTAAACTTTTTTACTGCTATCTCAAATGCGATGCTCACAATTGCTGAATGGATAATAAAGCTTACACCAATAGGTGTTTTTAGTTTAATATCATATGTCATAGCAGAGCAAGGCGTAGAGGTAGTGTTGGGTCTTTGGAAATATATGTTAGTGGTAATTGGTGTATTGGTCTTTCATGCTGTACTTACTCTACCAATAGTACTTTCTCTTTTTGCTAAAATCAATCCCTACAGGTATTTGCAAACAATCCGAGAGGCTCCAATTATGGCTTTTTCAACCGCTTCAAGTGCTGCAACACTTCCTGTTTCAATGAGAATTGTTGAAGAAGTAGGGGGTGTGGACAAGAAACATGCATCTTTTGTCTTGCCTTTGGGGGCAACAGTATCTATGGATGGCACTGCAGCATATTTAACAGTTGCAGTTTTATATATTTCAAACTTAGCTGGCGTTGATTTAAGTTTTTTTGAACAAATTTTTCTTGGGATAACAGTTGTTGCACTCAGTGTAGGTGTTGCAGCTCTTCCAAGTGCTTCTTTGGTTATGATGGTCGTTATTTTAAATCAGATTGGTTTACCTGTAGAATATTTAGCGTTGATTGTGGCAGTAGACAGAATTTTGGATATGGCTCGAACCTCTTTAAATGTAACCTCAGACCTAGTTGTTGTGAAAATAATTGACCAAATACAAAAAAGAAGAAAATAAATTTTTATTTTTTTTGTATTTTGTGTATAATAAGTCTATTCTTATGGACGTGTATCTAGATAAGCATTATTTTGGGGAACTTGGTGAAGAAAAAAACTATTCTTTGTATTGATGATATTGCTACAAACCTTCTTGTAATAGAAAGTGTTTTAGACGAGTTAGCTGAAGACCAGTACAATATGATCAGTGCAATGTCTGCTAAAGAAGGGATTGAGCAACTTTCTGAAACAGATGTGGATATTATTTTGCTTGACGTTATGATGCCAGAAATTGATGGATTTGAATGCGCAAGATTAATAAAATCTAATCCAGATACAAAAGATATACCTATTATTTTTGTTACCGCGAACAAAGACGATGATACAATTGAAAAGTGTTATTCAGTTGGTGGTGACGACTACATAAACAAACCTTTTAACCACACAGAACTTCTTGCAAGAATAAATTTTCACCTTAAATCCAAAGAACAAGATATTATGCTTCAGCATGAAAAAGAATATATTCAAAGTATTCTTGACTTGCAAGATAATATTATCCTTGTTGCCGATTCAGAAAAAATAATCAATGTAAATAAGGCATTGCTGAATTTCTTTAATGTTAATAAGCTTGAAGAACTACGTGAAAAAACTGATTGTATTTCTGAAAATTTTATAGAAGATGATGGTTATTTTAGTCTTAAAGTTGTTGAAGATAAGTCTCAGTGGGTTGAGGAAGCTCTAGCGTATTCACAAAAAAAAGATTTGCTAGTGAAAATGTTAAGAAATCAAAAAGAGTACACCTTTACAGTAAAAATCACAAATTTTGACTCACAATATATTATGAGTCTTACGGATATCACACAAATTTCCCAACAATCTCTTGAATATAAACATGAAGCCAGTTATGATTCGCTTACAGAAATTTACAACAGACATATGCTCAATAGGCTTATGACAATTAGAATGGCAAAAGCAAAAGATAAATATACACCTTTATCTTTTATAATATTTGATATAGACCATTTTAAAAATGTCAATGATGAACATGGCCATTTAGTGGGAGATGAAGTATTAAAGCAGTTAGCTAAACTTGTTAAGCTTCGTACTCGTGAAAATGATCTATTTGCTAGGTGGGGCGGTGAAGAGTTTGTTTTAGTATTAGATGTTTCTCTATCAAGAGCCAAAGAGATAGCAAATAATCTTCGAAAACATATCGAAGAGACTGATTTTCATTTACCTCAAAAAATAACTTGTAGTTTTGGTGTAGCGGAATATAGAGTTGAAGATACTATTGAAACACTCATAGATCGTGCTGACCACGCACTTTATGAAGCAAAAAACAGTGGAAGAAACAAAGTCTGCGAAGCATAATTAATAGCTTTTGAGATTGTAAAAAACGTTATATCTAATTAAAGTTTTCTCTTTTGGTCGAGGGTATTTACTGTAAGCATATTGTATAGTCACTCTAGTAATTTCATCGAGTATAAAATATCCACTTTTTTCTAAAAACTTAAAATCACTCATATCTCCATTTGGATGAAGATAAAACTCTATAATATTGCTTCTATTGACATTGAGTCCATTCAGGTTGCTAACTCTTGCTTGTCTGGTAAGAACTTGCTGTGTAATTCTTCGCATAATCTCTTGATTATCTAAAATATATTCTTGTTGTGCTTTTGTAAGTTCACCAAATTTGCTTCCATAGAGTTCTTGAATATTTTTACCCATAGCTGTTTTTGAAAATTTTTTTTCGACTGTATCTTGAGTTTCATACATTGTTTTATCTTCATAGAGCCAATTGAGTGAATTTTTTTCCTCTTTTTTGACTTTCTTTTTTGTGTTTGATGTTTGCTTTTTTTCCTCTTTGATAGGAAGAGGAATCAAGTTTTCTTTTGCTACTTTTGAAATCTTTTTTGTAACTGTTTTAGTTTTTTTAGTTTTTTTTGGATTTAGCTTTGGAGTCTTAGTGCTTTTTTTTATGTCGTACTTAATGACCTTCTTATTTGTAATCTCTTTGAGTTGAGAACCTTTAATCATTGGTGGAGCAAGATCTGGTTGTTCTCTTGGAATCTTTTTTTCTTCTTTGGGTTTAATTATATTTTTGAGTTTTTTTTCTTTGACAAGCTCTTTGAGCGAAATTTTAACTTTTTTTTCTTTTTCAATATTTTTTGGTAGCTTCTCAATTGTGCTTCCAAGTATCCAAAAAATTAATAAAAATACTAAATGTATAAGAAGAGCTACAGCAAGAGAAAAAGAAGATCTATTCATGAGTCGATTATACAAAAATAAGATTAATACTACTTGGATATAATAAGAAAAAAATTAAGGCAGAATATGAATACTATAAGTTCACAACAAGCATTCGAAGAAGCACAAAAATTAATTCCAGGTGGTGTAAATTCGCCTGTAAGAGCATTTAAAAGTGTTGGTGGGACTCCGTTGTTTATATCCGAAGGTGAAGGAGCTTACCTTAAAGATATTGATGGAAATAAGTATGTAGATTTTGTACAGAGCTGGGGACCTCTTTTGTTTGGCCACAGAGATGAGTCAATAGAGGCTGCTGTTATAGATGCTGTAAGACATGGTTTAAGTTTTGGAGCACCGACACAAGCTGAAACAAATTTAGCTGAGCTTGTAGTTTCATTTTTTGATTCAATTGATAAGGTGCGTTTTGTTAGTTCTGGAACAGAAGCTGTAATGAGTGCAATACGCCTTGCTCGTGGATTTACAGGACGCGATAATATCGTAAAATTTACTGGATGTTATCATGGACATAGTGATTCTCTTTTAGTTGAAGCAGGGAGTGGGGCAGCTACTTTTGGTAATCCATCTTCACCTGGTGTTCCTGCAGATTTTACAAAACACACACTTCTTGCTGAGTACAACAATATTGAGAGTGTGAAAAAATGTTTTATTGATTCTGATGATATTGCATGTGTGATTATTGAACCAATTGCTGGAAATATGGGCTTAGTTCCTGCTGATAAAGAATTTTTACACGAGCTAAAATCTTTATGTCAAGGTAATGGAGCATTGCTTATATTTGATGAAGTTATGAGTGGTTTTAGGGCATCGGTTCATGGTGCAGAATCAATAACTGGTGTACAACCAGACATTATCACTTTAGGAAAGGTTATTGGTGGAGGAATGCCTGTTGGTGCATTTGGTGCAAGAGAGGAGATAATGAAGATGCTTAGCCCTGAAGGACCAGTGTATCAAGCTGGTACACTTAGTGGAAATCCTGTTGCTATGGCAGCTGGGTTTGCAGCTCTCTCAAAACTCAAGAAAAATGCTCAAGTTATTCAAGTGCTTGAAGGTAGAGGGAGAAGACTTGTAGAAGGTATGCAAAATGAGGCTTCTAAATACAATATTGATATGCAGATTGATAATCGAGGTACAATGTTTGGATTCTTTTTCAATGAGAAACCTGTTAAAAACTTTTCTGATGCAGCTAATTCTGATGCAGAATTATTTGCAAAATTTCACTCAAAAATGCTAGATGCTGGATTTTATTTTGCATGTTCACTTTATGAGACAGGGTTTATCTCGACTTCTATTACAGATGAGATGATCGAAGATGCAATTAAAGCCAGTGGAATTGTTTTTAAAGAGTTAAGTAATGGATAACAAAGAGCAAAACAAAGTTAAAGAGGAAAAACCAAAGTTTAAACCTATCATAGAAGCTGCTGATAGTCTTTCTCTTGGTATATCTATGGTTGTTGCGGTTATCTTGGGTGTGGGAATAGGATACCTTTTAAAAAATATGACCGGAATTACTTGGACTATCTGGATTGGTGTTTTTATAGGTATTGCAGCGGCATTTTTAAATGTATTTAAGGCTTATAAACAGCAAAAAGAGATGTACGATGATCTTGCTAATGAACCAAGATATGCAATGAAGCAAAAACTTGATGATGACGATGATGAAGAGTATGGTGAAAAAAGCTATTAGACTCTTTTTAGCATCAGAGATGCTAATTTTCACAACGATGCTTATTTCATTTTCATTTTTTATTAACCTGCAAATAGCATTTTTAAGTAGCTTGTTTGTGATACTGGGTTCTAGTTACAGTTATAAAAAAATAGTTAAGCAGCAACTCGACTCAAATTCTTACGAGGAAAAAAGAGATCTTCTCGATGAGATAGAAGACCCTTACGAGCTGTATGATGAAAATGAAATGCCTTTAGAAGAGGAACTTGATTTAAAGCAAATTGTTAAAGAAGAAAAAGCAAAAATTAAAACTTTAAATAAAGATACTTTAAAACATAGCACTAGAGGAACTTTTTCCTTGATGCGTGTTATCCCTTATATATTTTTAGCTCTTGGTTTTATAGCTTTAAAAAACAATGAACTTCTTGAGCTTAGTATATATCTACCATCTTTACTTATTGGTATTGTAACTGGTTCTATTATGGCAAGAGATATATTTTAAGAGAGAACCATTGGTATATTTATAACTATACTGTCTCGAATATCAATCATAAAACTACTTGTTTCGGCGAAGACTTTGAACTCATTAATCTTTTGCATATTGTCTGCTTTTATTTCGACTGAACATAGGCTATATTTTGCTTCTTCAAATTTAATATGTTCACCAACTCTAAAATAAATTTTCGTAGTAATAACTTCATTGTCAACACAGCAAGAGTAGATTTTGTTGAGTAGTTTTATAAACTCATTTGCATTGATAACGAGATCTGGTATCGTGGGATCAAAGTCTTTGATATATTTCACATTTGTATTGATAGAATTTGTAGATATACATAAATCAACAAGGGTGTAAATATTTGTAAGTTCACCACTTGGCTTTGGTTTATTTAGATTAATCGATGGTCTTTGATAAAATTTAACTCCTATCTGCTCATCATTTTCATAACCTACTGTAAGACCAAAAAATTTATAGCGACCAAACTCTAAATTTACAAAAGTGGTTTTGAAACCGTAGTTTTTGTTTGCATATGAGGTTGCAAGTTCAAAGAGTTCTGATCTTTTTGCAGTTCCAAGTAAAAATTGGGCCTCTGCATTGAGTGAGATGATTTTTCCGTTTGAACTAAAAAGCACAAATGGATTATAGTCATACTCAATCCATTGCTGATCAAATGTCATTTGACTATTTACTCTTCTATATAGTTCTTAAGCTTTCGACCAACTTTAGGATGCTTAAGTTTTTTAATAGCTGAAGATTCAATTTGACGAACTCTCTCACGAGTTACACTTAACTCTTTACCAATCTCTTCAAGCGTTCTATCAGATTCATCATCCATGATTCCAAAACGCAATTTTATAACTGCTTTTTCTCTTTCATTTAATTGTTCTAAAACGCTTTCAATTTGAACTCGTAAGTCATCCTTGAGTATAGAATCTGATGGTGAAAGAGATGTTTTATCTTCGATGAAATCACCAAAACGTCCATCCTCCTCACTTCCAATAGGAGCTTCAAGAGATATAGGCTCTTTTGTGATTTTAATAACGTTTTTAACTTTTTCTACAGAAAGACCAACTTCAGCTGCAATTGTTTCTACATCTGGCTCTTTTCCATGTTCTTGAAGGTGTTTACGCATAATCTTATTGATTCTATTGATTGTCTCAATCATATGAATAGGGATACGAATTGTTCTTGCTTGATCAGCAATTGCACGTGAAATTGCTTGTCGAATCCACCAAGTTGCATATGTAGAAAATTTATACCTTTTTTTGTATTCAAATTTATCTACAGCCTTCATAAGACCGATATTTCCTTCTTGAATTAAATCAAGAAATGGTAATCCACGATTTGTGTATCTTTTCGCAATCGATACAACTAATCTTAGGTTAGATTTTGCCATTTTAGTTTTAGATATTTCAGAAATATTTTTACCACGCTTGATTTGTTCTAAAATATCTGCAAGTTTTTCTGGTTCCATATCAAAACTATTTTTGGAAGCTTCCTTAGTCTGCACGAGCTTTTTAATCTCCATATAAGTAGAAACCATAGTTGCTTCAGGAACCATGTTTGCAATATCTTCTTTTTTAAGATCTTGAATTTTTTCTACCAATACTTTATGGTTTGCACGAAGAGTAGCATTGAATAGTGGAAGTTTATATTCTAATCTTTTTAACTCTTTTTCATAACCATCATCACTTTTTAAAGCTGTTTCCATTGCTTTTACAAGCTCATTTATAAGCTTAGATGTTGGGCCAAGATCTAGTAGTTTCTCTTTTAAAATCGATTTTTTAAATGTTACTGATAAAAGATAATTAACAGTCTCTTCAGTTAAATCTCCATCTAAATCTTCGGGCGCTTTTTCAGCTAATTTAATCCACTCTTTTTTCGCTTTTTCTAATGCTTTGAAACTAAATGTAACTTTATCGACTCTACTTTTATCTTCACCACCATCACTTTCACTATCATCATCGTCATTGTCATCGCTATCATCTTTTTCATCTTCGAAACTTTTAAAAAGTTCTTTTACTCTTCTTTCACGATTAATGAGTGGTTCTTTGTAATCTAAAATAAAGTCTATAAGATAGGGTACTGAACATATCGCATCAATAATGATACTTTCACCACCTTCTATTTTTTTTGAAATCTCAATCTCTTCCTCTTTTGTGAGTAGAGGGATTTGACCCATTTCGCGTAAATACATACGAACTGGTGAATCAGATCTTGACCATTCTAAAAGTTCGTGCTCTTTTAGAATGTCAAAATTATCTAATTCGTTATTTTCAAGCATTTTTCTTTGAGCATCTTTTCTTGCTTCAGACTCTCGATCATTTAGCCTTTTAGCATTTTCAGATGCCGTGTAAAGGCAAACTTTGTGTTTTGTAGCAAGCTTGAAAATATTTTTTGCTTGGGCGGCTGTGGGTTGTTTTTCAAAAAGTTCTATGAGCTTTTCATATGTCGCACAATCTTTTGATTTGTGCTCTGAAAAGAATGTGTCTATAGCTTTGTTGAGTTCTTTTGCTGTCATACTAGACCTAACTCCGTAATGGTTTTGTTATTAGTGAAATTAAAGATCGGATTATACCGAAATTATCTTAAGCTTATCTTCTTTTTGTTTTTGAATTTATAAGAAATTATTTTTGGAACATTGATTGCTTTAAACGATTAAGATACATTAAAAAAGGTTTTAAATGCAGACTGGATACTACAATGCTGCGGCAGGTATGGTAGCTCAATTTAATAGACTTGATACCATCTCTAACAACTTGGCAAATGTAAATACTGCAGGATATAAAGAGGACGATACAGTAATTGGTGATTTTATGAGGCTTTACAAAGAAGCTAGAGATACTCTTCCTCATCCTAATCACTCTGTCCAAGGTGCGCAGTTTTTAAATAGAGCAATGACTAAAGCACCTCAGGTTGTAGAATCTTTTACAAACCATTCTGTTGGAAATATGCAAAATACATCAAATCCTCTTGATTTTGCTTTATCGAGGGAAGGATTATATTTTGCTGTAAAAACACCTAATGGGGTTCGATATACAAGAGATGGTTCTTTCACAATAAGTGATGATGGAAAATTAATTACCAAGCAAGGCTATGAAGTGCTCCCTGAAGATTATGAAAGTTCCGGAAATTCAATATCTTTTAATACTGCTGATTCAGTCGTTACAGTTGATAAAAATGGTCAAATCATGAAAAATCTTCCAAATACTGTTCAATTCGGAGCATCTTCCAAAATTTTTGTTGCACAACCTGACAATGAAAATTTCTTGGTGAAAGAGGGCGATAATCTTTTTAAATATGTAGGTCCGGAGATTGTTAAAAATTTAGAGAGTAGTGGTGCAGTACGTCAGGGTTTTTTGGAAAAAAGTAATGTGAATGCTGTAAAAATGATGACACAAATGATAGAAACGAATCGTTTAGTTGGTATGTATCAAAAAGTTATGAATTCACAAATGGACGACATGAATAATGATGCAATTAATAAACTTGCTAGAAAAGCTTAAAGGAGAATAAGATTATGATGCAATCACTTTACACTGCTTCAACTGGAATGTTGGGAATGCAGACACAAATTGATACAACTGCAAATAATATTGCTAATGTAAATACTATAGGGTTTAAAAAATCTCGTGCAGAGTTTGCTGATCTTATGTATCATGTTATGCAATACGCTGGAACATCCACGAGTGATACAACAAAAAGTCCTACTGGGATAGAAGTTGGACTTGGAGTGAGACCCACTGCAATTAATAAGCTTTTCTCTGAGGGTTCTTTAAAGCAAACTGACAATCAGCTTGATATAGCAATTACAGGTCGTGGCTTTTTTAAAATGGAGCTTCCCGATGGAACTGAGGTGTATTCGAGAAATGGTGCTTTTAAAATTGATGATACAGGTACACTTGTAAATAGTGATGGGTATACATTAGTTCCTCAAATAGTTATTCCTGAAGACGCTACGAATGTAAGCATTGGTACTGATGGTATTGTCACTGTTACTCAACCTGGTTCAACGCAAGCAGTTCAAGTTGGACAAATTAATACATCAAATTTTATCAATCCCGCAGGTCTTCACTCACTTGGAGACAATCTATATATAGAAACCGATAGTTCAGGTCAACCTGTTGAAGGAACGCCGGGACTTGATGGACTAGGTGTTTTACGTCAAGGTTTTGTTGAGCTTAGTAATGTAGAATTAGTTGTAGAACTTACGGATCTTATCACAGGTCAAAGAGCATATGATTCTAACTCAAAAGTGATTACAACTTCTGATGAGATGCTTCAAACTGTAAATAGCTTGAAGCGATAAGAAGTATTTAAACAAAGGTTGATACTAAAAAATATCATTCTTTTGCTTTTGCATTGTTATATTAACCCTAACAATGCAACAAAAAGTACAGGTGGTGTTACCACTAATCCAACCTTCATATATTCTCCCCAGCTTATTTTTACACCTTTTTGAGCTAAAACATGAAGCCATAAAAGTGTAGCAAGTGATCCTATAGGAGTCATTTTTGGTCCTAAGTTACACCCTATGATATTTGCGTAAGCAAGTGCACTGTTTCCAGCTTCGGCAATCGCAATATCCATAACCATGACAGTTGGCATATTGTTCATTACAGAGCTTAAAATTGCAGCTAAAAATCCTGTACCAAGCACTGCAACTGTATTTCCATACCCTTGCATCTCCACAATAAGTTCTGTCAGATAACTTGTGAGTCCAGCATTTTTCAAGCCAAACACGACGATGTAAAGCCCTATGGAGAACCAAACAACTTGCCATGGAGCGGTCTTGATGGTCATCCAAGGTTTTGTCGCTTTGAAATGATTTGCTATTGCAAGAAAGATAAGTGCTCCACCCAAAGCAAAGATAGACACTGGAAGATCATAAAAATCGCCTATAAAATATCCTATAAGTAAAAGCGCGAGAAACCACCAGCTAAGCTTGAACATTGTCATATTTTTGATAACTGATTCAGCCGGTGCAAGGTTTTGTGTATCGATATGCTTTGGAATTGACTTTCTAAAATAAAGCCATAACACAACAATAGATGCTAAAATGCTTAAAAGATTTGGCAAGAACATATTTTTCATGTATTCAACAAATCCTATATCAAAATATCCTGCTGTAACGATATTTGTCAAGTTTGAGATCACTAAAGGGTTTGAAGCACTATCGCCTATAAATCCACCCGCCATTAAAAAGGCAAAAATAGCAACTGGATCCATTTTAAGATGCTTCATTTTTGCTAAAAGAATAGGGGTTAAAATCAGTGCTGCTCCATCGTTTGCAAAAAGCGCCGCAACGATTGCACCTAAAAGTAAGATGTATACGAACATTAAATGCCCATTTCCTTTACTAAGGCGTGCCATTTTTAGAGCTGCATATTCAAAAAAACCAATTTGATCAAGCACCATAGAAAGGATAATAATCCCAATAAAAGCAAGTGTGGCATCCCATACAATATTTGTAACCTCAATCACATCGTTGAAGCTTACAACACCCAAAAGAAGGGCAGCTATAGCTCCAACAACTGCAGTTGTGCCTATCTGCAAACCTTTTGGTTGCCATATGACAAAAATCAAAGTAACTATAAAGAGTGATAAAGCAAGTATCATTGTTTTCCTTTGTATATTTTTTGGAAGTATAGCTATTTTAAATCTAAATATCAATATATATTGATATATTAAAAATATTCTGCTACAATTCATACAAAAAATATAAGGCTTAGAATGAAAAGAGTGCATATTCATATTTCTGTAGATGATTTACAAAAGAACAGAGCATTTTACACAGCGGTTTTTGGAGTAGAGCCAACAAAAGTGAAAGACGATTATCTTCAATGGTTGCTTGATGATCCAGCAATAAATTTTGCGATCTCTTCAGGGAGAGAGAAGTACGGTTTGAATCATTTAGGTATCCAGGTTGATTCGGATAGTGAAGTTGATGTTGTAGAAAATAGACTCAAAGATGCTGGTATACTCGGTGAAAAACAGGATGAAGCAGCGTGTTGTTATGCAAAATCAAATAAATACTGGGTAGAGGATCCTCAGGGAATTATTTGGGAGAACTATCATACCATGGAGCAAATTGAGTTTTTTGGTGGGAATGAATTTACTGGTGGTGTGGGAGCATGTGAGCCTAGTTTCTCTAAAAACAAAAAATGGTCAACAGGTTGTTGCTAAGAGATGGAAATTTTTTTAAAATCAGTTTCGGCACTCAACGATGAGACAAGAATCTTAATTTTAAGGTTTTTAGATCAATATGGTGAATGCTGCGTATGCGACCTTCAGGAATCTCTGCAAATGATCCAGTCAAGACTTTCAAGACATTTAAAAATACTTAAAGAAGCTGGGTTTATCCGTGTTGAGAGAAAAGGAACATGGGCGTATTATTCGATTCGTTCCCCTCTTGATCGTTTCCGTTTAGAGGCACTTGAAGAGATCAGACACCTAGATATTGATCTGCCAAAACTTCAAAAAATTTCACAAAATGGAGCATGTAAAATATGAAAAAAAAAGTTTTAGTTTTATGTACAGGGAACTCTTGTAGAAGCATTATTGGTGAAGCACTCATTAATGCTGAATTTGAAAATGTTACAGCGTACAGTTCTGGTGTTGCACCCTCTGGCAGAGTAAATCCTAATGCGAAGAAGGTTTTGCAAGAGCACGGAATTTGGGATGATGCTTATCACTCTAAAAAACTTGAAACGCTTGAAGATATAGACTTTGATCTTATAGTTACGGTCTGTGATCACGCTAAAGAAACTTGTCCTATGTTTCCAAAGCCTATTAAGACTATACATGTTGGTTTTGAGGATCCAGATGGAAAAGGGTATGAGGCTTTTATAGAAACATATAAAGAAATTAAAAATACGCTTCTCATAGAGGTTCAAAAGCACCTCTAAATCAATCTTAATCTAAAGCAAATCACAGTTTGGCTATAATCGCAAAATTATTTATCTAAACAATAGGATTTTGGCGAATGCAAAAAGCAAATATTGAAGGGAAAGTTTGGAGATTTGGAAAAGATGTTGACACTGATTTAATCATTGCTGCAAGATATCTTAATACATCTGTTCCAGAAGAGTTGGCAAAACATGTTATGGAAGATGCAGATCCAGAATTTGTCAATAAAATGACTCCAGGAGACATAATAGTAGCAGGTGAAAATTTTGGATGTGGGAGCTCACGTGAGCATGCTCCAATAGCATTAAAAGCTGCAGGAGTTGCGGCTGTTATTGCACCTACATTTGCTAGAATCTTCTATAGAAACGCTTTTAACATGGGATTGCCTATTTTTGAACTTCCTCAAAGTGCTCAGATTAATGAAGGAGATGAAGTAGTTGTTGATATGGATGCGGGAACTATATCTAACAAGACAACAGGTAAGTCATATAGCTTCACTCCTATTCCTGAGTTTATGCAAGAACTAATAGATGCTGGTGGATTGATGAATTTTGCCAAGAATGAACTTCAAGGAAACAAATAATGAAAACATATAAAATAACTCTTATTAAAGGTGACGGAATTGGCCCTGAGATTATAGATGAGGCTGTAAAAGTTCTAGATGCTGTTGCATCATGTTCAGAGTTTGATTTCTCTTACGATGAAGCCTTGATGGGTGGTTCTGCATACGACATAACTGGAGACCCGCTTCCTCAAGAAACAATTTCAAAATCGCTTTCAAGTGATGCTGTTTTATTTGGAGCTATTGGTGGGCAAAAATGGGATTCACTTCCTCGTGAAAAACGTCCAGAAAGTGGTCTTCTACGTTTTCGTAAAGAGCTTGGTGTGTATGCAAACCTTCGCCCGGCTGTTGTATATGACGAGCTTATCAATGCATCTTCGCTAAAACCTGAGATTATTAAAGGTGTTGACATAATGGTTGTTCGCGAGCTTATTGGTGGGATCTATTTTGGTGAACCAAAAGGTCGTGATGAGAATAAAGGCTGGAACACTATGGTTTATACTCGTCCAGAAATAGAAAGAATTGCTCACAAAGCATTTCAAGCTGCTCAAAAAAGAGGAAAAAAAGTTTGCTCTATAGACAAAGCTAATGTTTTGGATGTTTCGCAATTGTGGCGTGATGTTGTGACAGAAATATCTGAGCAGTATCCAGACGTTGAACTCACACATATGTATGTTGACAATGCTGCTATGCAATTAGTTCTAAACCCTAAGCAATTTGATGTGATGCTCACTGGGAATATTTTTGGAGATATTTTAAGTGATGAGGCTTCAATGCTTTGTGGTTCTATCGGTCTTCTTCCATCTGCCTCTATAGGAGATAAAATAGGTGTGTACGAGCCTATTCATGGTTCTGCTCCAGATATTGCAGGGCAAGGGATAGCTAACCCTATAGCAACTATTTCTTCGGCATCAATGATGCTTCGTTATGCATTCGGTGAAGTTGAAGCTGCAAACAAAATTGACAATGCAATCAAGAAAACTTTAAGCGAAGGGTATAGAACACAAGATCTTGCTCAATTTGACGCAAAAGAGATATGCTCAACTAGTGAAATTGGTTCGATTATCGCAAACTATATTCATAGATAGTACATTTAGATGCAAACATTAACTCTAGCAAATATTTATGAACTTCAAGGTCTAAAAGAAGAAGCTCTAGATATTTACAAAGAGATTCTTAAAAAAGATCCTTCCAATACAGATGCAAAAATCGCTATTAGACGATTATCTGGGATGAGAAAAAAGTTTTTAAATGTAAATACACAAATGAAAGACTTTTTTATTAAGATGGATACGGAAGTTGAGTTTAATGAATTTGAGAGATGGTTACTGAAATCTTGGAGCTAAAAATATGGAATTAAAAGATGTAATTTTATCAACACTGGCTGAAATTGATCAAAATCCTTCTAAAATAGAAGAAAGCACAATAACAAAAAAAGAACCTATCGTTCCTACGCAAGAAGAGATCAAAGAAGAAGTTTTTGTTTCTCATGATATTCCTGTTCAAAAAGCTGAATCGCAGCAACTTGCTTCTCGAAAAGAAGAATTATCACTTGAGAGTGAATTAATGTATTTAAACTCAATAAAAGAGAGGCTTTTGGTTCTTTTTGAAGGTTTTCAAGCTCCAAACAATAAAAACATTGAAGCAAAAATAGATATGACACTTAACTTTCTTGAATACACTTTAGCAACAATTGATACACGAATAGAAAAGTTAGAAAAAGGAAAAAGGTAGTGGGACAATATAGAGTTCTTATAGATGCAAATGATGCAAAAGGAATTGTTCATAAAGTTTCAACTGTTTTTGTTGAGTATGATTTAAATATCTTATCTAATAATGAATTTGTTGATAAAGACAGCAATAAGT
>Ga0255754_10002095_pt1 | contig 15210 bp, 8 predicted proteins | sample 101ome_22_FD_179954 | JGI IMG/M metagenome (GOLD analysis project Ga0255754, IMG submission 179954) | Coastal salt marsh microbial communities from the Groves Creek Marsh, Skidaway Island, Georgia - 101412BT metaG (version 2) | ecosystem: Environmental > Aquatic > Marine > Intertidal zone > Salt... | reverse complement strand
ACACAGATCCCCATCGTTGAGGCCCCCGAGGACAAGCAGCGAGCGCGATTCGGCTCTGACAATGACGAGGATTCCGAGGCTGCCCTCATCGACCCGGCAGCGCCGGATTCGTCCGTGGACGAGAGCGATGCGTTTGATTCCGCTGACGAAGCCGAGTTCGGTCACCTTTTCGGCGGTAAGAATCGCAGATACAACAACAGTGGGAAACGCGGGAAGGAACGGGCGGCGCGGGGCGTTGAGGGGCGTGCCGCGGGCAATGCCAATGACGGCGATGGGGATGATGACGAGGACGACGACGGCCGTCCGACGCGGCGCGCCTCAAGCGGGTCCGCGTCCGCCTCGCAGGACGTCGGAACGGAGGAGGAGTGGGGGGGGGACGAGGGGGAGGATCCCGTGGAGGCGGCGCTGGCGGAGGCGGACGCAGCTGACGTGGCAGGGCAGCGGCGGGCAGCGGGTCGCGGCATGGGGTCAGGGTCAGGGTCGGGGTCGGGGTCGGACGCCGATGTCGACTTGGGTCCCGGTTGGGAGAGCGACGACAACGGCGGGCCTGACGCATCTTTCGCGTCAGATGGCGTGTCCTCCTCGGACGACGGTGGCGATGGCATCGCCGCTGTACTCAGCGTCGGCGGCGGCGGGGACGACGACGGGAACGGCCACAGCGGACGCGGCGGCTGCGGTGGCCGCGGAGGAGCGCGCGTCGGCCCCGACCGCCTGTCCGTTCGCGACGAACACCTAGACGAAGCCGAGTGGAACGCCCCTGGGGCCGGAGAGGTCGGAGGGGGGAGCGGCGATGGCGGGGGAGATGGAGGGGTGTCGCTTGCAGACCTCCTCGGTGGCCTCGGAGGAGAGGCGCCCCGTGTCCTGGGAAAGTCACGGGCGGCGCTGGAGAAGCTAGCGCGAAGGGAGACTAAAGCGGCCCGTGCCCCCAGTGGGTCCGGCGCGGCTTCGCTGGCCGACGCGCCACCCGTCGCCGGTCCGGCCCTGGCGCGCGCTGAGCGGCGGGCGGCGCGCGAAAGGGCCAATGCCCAGGTCGACGGGTGGACGAGAGTGGTCAAGGCGGCGCGTGAGGCGCCGACCCTCGACTTTCGGGGGCCCGGCCGCGGAAGGGGGAGTGACGCCGCACCGCGGACAGTCGCCGCCCTCGCCGCGGGCTTGCGGCCCGCCTTGGACGCCCCTGCCCTGGCTGAAGGCGCGGAAGGTGGTAGCGCCGCTGGCAACCCGTCGGCGTCGGCACCGCAGTCCCCTCCGAACGGCCCAAGGGCGGCTCTCGCTGCGATGGAGGCGCGGGTCCACGGACTCCTCGCCCGCGCGGGAGCGTCCGACGCACGCGCTGTGGCCAAGGCGGAGGACGCGTTGGCAAGTCTGTCTGTCTGTTTCACTCAATCTCTATCTCTATCTCAATATCTTTATCTCCATATCTATCTCTCAATGTCTCCATTTTTCTCACCCTCTCCCGATTTCACCCCCCAGGCCGCCCAAGCGGGCCTCTCGGCAGAGGAGACGAGAGAGCGACGAGACCGGCTTGCCCGCACCCGCGCGTTGATGTTTTATCACGAGGAGAAGCTCCGTCGCCTCAAAAAGATCAAGAGCAAGGACCACGCTCGGCACCTGAAGAAGGCCGCTCTGACCAGAGCCAAGAGAGAAGAGGGCAGAGGAGGCGAAGGAGCAACCGGAGCGGAAGCAACGCTTGCAGCGGCCGAGGCCGGGGACCCCGAGGCGAAAGCGGAGATTCGAAAAGCGCAGGAAGAGGCCGCCTACAAGAGGGCCGAAGAGCGACTCACGTTACGTCACAAGCATACCAGTCGCTGGGCGCGGCGGGCCCTCCGCAGAGGGAGCGCGACGGACGAGGGGACGAGGGCGGCGTTGAGGGAGCAGATCGCCCTGGCCGATGCCCTGCGGAAGAGGGCCGTGGGGGGGGCTCCGGGTTCGGGGTCCTCGGATGAGGGCTCGGACGATGGGCTGTTATCTGACGACACCGATCGGTCGTCAGGGTCAGAAGAAGACCCAGCGGCGGGGTCGCGTCGCGCCAGTGGCGGATTGGCTCGCGAAAGGTTGCTGCGGAGAGCGGCGCTCGAGATCCTGGATCCGGCGGCGGCGGCGGCGGCCGGCGGCGATGGCCTCCCTTTGCCCGCCGCAGTGAGCGAGAAAGACGGACTGCTCGGAATGCCATTTATGATCAAGGCGCGGGAGCGCGCGCGGCGCGAGGCGGAGGAGGCGGCGCGGGAGGCGCTGAGAGACCTCGATGGTGACACCGGCGTCGGCAGCGCTTCCGCGGACGCCAGGTCAGGCGGTCGCCTGGCCTTTGGGTCGAACGGGGGCGGCGGGATTGGCGCCGCCTCCGCCAAACCTAAACCCCGGATCAATGCGGGGATGAGGGAGGACGGGGCGTTCACAGATGGCGAGACGGACAATGACTCGGAGGATTCTGACGGCAACGGCGACCGGGCCATGCCCGCAGCCACTGCAGCCGCTGCAGCAGGCGTCCGCGAGGTGAATGCCGCAACTGCGACCGGCCACCCGTCGACTGCGCGCCCCCTCGGCGCCCGAACGACGACGGAGATGGGTCCCGGCGGTGCCGAAGTGGCAGCCGCGACGACCGTGGTGGCCGCAGCGGCTGTCTTGGCCTCCCAGCGCAGCAAGGGCCGCCGAGCCAACAGCGCTGGCGTTGGTGGCGGGGCCGAGACTGGCACCACTGCGGCCACTGCTCCGACCTTCCAGCGCGCTCGGCGCTTCACGGGTGCCCGACCGGGGTTCGAGTTCAAGACGGGGAACCGCGGAACCGGTTACTACAGTGCCATCCCCGCCGAGGACCCCCGCCCGGCTGCCCCCCGCGCTGTCGTGGCAGCGCCCTTGCCCCGAGGGATCGCTGCCGTCACCACTGCCGCCACTGACGAGGCAAAGGCGCCCGGCATGGCCACCCACGCCGATCTCTCCGCCCCCCTCGACACCGCCGGATCCGAGTCGTCCGACGATGATGCGCCCGCGATGCGACTCGTCCGCGGCAGCGCCGGCAGCGGAGCCCTTGACCCTGCCGCCCTTGTCGGTCTCGCCCTCGCTGGAGACAATCATCAGCAGAGTGACTTCGCCAAGATGAAGGAGAAGGACGAAGAACTCGAGCTGCCCCCCAAACCGGCCACCGAGGGCCACGAGGCCGGCACGGTGCCTGGGTGGGGCGCCTGGTCGGGCGACCAGCGGGGTGAGCCCCGTTGGGCAAAAGCGCGCCGTGAGCGGGCCGAGATGGCCCGCGCTGAGGCCCGGTCGGCCCGCGCTGATGCCGACCGCTCCGGTGTCTACATCGCTGATCGGTGGGACAAGAAAGCCGAACGTTTCAGCGTACCGCATGTGCCACACGGGCACGGCAGCGTTGCCGCATACGAAGCGTCTTTGAGACAACCCATAGGACGAGAGTTCAACACTGACAAGGCTTTTCGAGACATGACTCGTCCTGTCGTTCTCGCCGACGCAGGCGTAATCATCCGCCCTGCCGCGCGCGGAAAGGGCAAGGGAGGGGAGGCGGAGGACGCCGACGTCGGTCTCGGTGTGCGAGATGCAAGTGGGACGGCGGCGCGGCCGAAGAAGCGCCGGGGGCGGGCTACGGCGGCCCCACTGGGGGTCAAGCGGGCGCGGGGGGTGACGTCGCGGTCGTGACTGCAACGGCACGCGGTGGTGTTGTGGGTGGGTCGTTAAAAAATGTCGGATCGACGCTCCAAATCCTGCCCGACTCGGCTCAGCGCGACTCCTCCCGGCCAGGGAATGACCGCCGGGCGCTCCCAGCGAACCATCGACTGCCGCCACCTCCGCCACTGCCACCGTCGTCTGGGCGTTCGGTCCCTGCCGCTCCCTGCTCCTCCCCCGCCTTCTCCATCCCCTTTCCACCCCCGTTGCACCCTGCGGCCGCGGCCTCCTCCCCCCGCACCAGGGTAATGGTCTCCCCAACGGCCCCTCCCGCCGCGGCTGACGGGTTGGGCAGCCACCGCCAAGTGGCTCGCGTCGCAGACGCAACCTCGAGTGTCGCGTGGCCAAAGGACGACTCGCGAAACCTCGACCAGGCCGGCGGTTTCTTGATCCACCGGCTCATCGGTCCCTCGCGGTTGCCCCCGTCTCCGACGACAAGAAGGTGCGGACCGCACCAGGCTTCGCCGTCAATGGCACCGTCGAGGGGCACGGGGCCACCAGGGATATCGGCGGCTGAGCGGTTGCCGTCCTTTCCACTGCCCCGCTCGCCGCCGCCGTCATCGCCGTCGTTGTCCCCGCCCGACGCTAGCCAACCCCGCCACGGCTCCGTCTGCCGCTCGTAAGCGTGAACGTGCCCAAACAACAAGGCGTCCACGGCCCCCCCCGGGGCCCCTGAGGCCAGCAGGGGACCCAGGTGGGCGAGCGTCTCCACCGCGGCCGCCTGGTGGGATGAATGGATTGTCGGAGGTAAAAGATACATGTACGGAGGTACGGACGGATAGATGGAGGTATGGATCGATGGACAGAGATAAATGGATGAACAGAGAGGTGGACGCCCCCGCCCTCCCTCCACTCGCCTCTTTGCGGTGGTGGTCAGCCGAGTGCGACCATGGCGCGTGGGCAGCAGCGACCACCCATGGCGTCTCCGTTCTGTCCACCGCGGCCAAGTCGGCTGCGAGCCACGCCCACTGAGAGCTACCCTCTTGACTGTCGCAGTACGCGCACAACAGGATGACGTGGACGGGGCCTGCGTTGAACGAACCCCACAGACGGCTCGGGCTCCGCCCCACCGTGTCGGGCGTAGGCCAACGCAGACTATAGGCAACGAAAGCAGCGCCCCCGTCGTCCCTCTCCGCTTTTTCCTCGCCCGGGCTAATTTCCATCTCTCCTACCCCCCGCTCCTCCTCGTGGTTGCCCGGCAGCTGAGCCCAAACCAATGACGACCCCGTAACGTCCGCCGCAGCGTCCCCGACCGTCTCCACGAGGCGCGCAAACGAGTCCCACCTCTCTTGGTCTCCATCGGCGTACGACAGGTCCCCGACGTGCACAGCAACGTCAGGAGCCGATCGCCCGAGCTCTCTAAGGGACTCAGCCGAAGCCGCCGTCTGACCCACATCGCCGACGACGCCGATGACAAGGGGGTAAAGGAGGGGGCTGCCGGCAGGGGTGGCGTGGGCGAGGCGGGGACGGCGCCAGGGGGACCACGTCATGGCTGAGTCGGGGTCGCCGCCAACTCGGTGGCCCGCGCGGACCTCTAGGTCAGACGGCGACGTCCGAGTGGCGGGGACGGCAGCGGCGGCGGCTGCGTTGTCCGCGCCCCCGCCCACGCTGATACCGTAGTGGAGGCCGCTATGCCAGTCGTCGTCGGTGTAGTCGGTCGTCGCCCCGCGATCGGAGTAGAAGCGGGGGGGGGAGCACCGCCGCCAGGGAGCGCGGCCGCTGTCGCCGCCCTCGCTTGATCCCTCCACACGCTCCGAGACCGTGTGGCGCCACTCGACGCATCCCTCGGCTCCTGCAAGCTGCGCGGGGTTGAGGGACGTATAGGGACGCGGGTCCCGCCAGTAAACGGCCAGCGGAGGGCCTCCGGTGCCGACCTGGAAGTGCAGGCCTTCGGGGGGAGGGGGGGGGTTGTCGGCGGGGCCGACAGGTTCGGCGGCGTTGGACGTTCTGCGGGCGGGTTCACAGTGGGCAGGGCGGGGTCGGGGTGCGCCGGTTTCCGGGCTTCGACCGACGAGATGCACCCTGAGGCGGAGAAAATAGCGCGACGTTCGGCGGGACGGGAGCTCTGGCCCGCGTGAAATTCCGAGCGGGAGGAGATTCTGAGCCGTCCGCCTCGTGGTGACGAGGCCGGCGCTCCCTGCTCTTCCTGGGCTCGAGCCTCGCCTCGACCAGGTCTCAACGCGATGAGAAAGCAGTGGGTGATCGAGGTCCAGAGTCTCGGCGGCGGCGGGACGGTCGAGGTCGACCTGGACTCCGGCGCGAACCACTGAGGTCGCGAGGTCGAGCGTCGCAATGGCTGTGCCGCTCCACCCGCAGGCGGCCGCGAATAGAGCGAGTGCCACGTCGGACCACCTAGCGGAGGACACACGTCCATGGCGCGCCATGCTGCCGGGCGGGAACAGTGACAAAGACCGGCGCGGCGGGGGTGGGGGAATGGGCGAACTTGGGCGTGCGAGCCCGGAGTCTGCTCAGTCATGCCGAAGCCGCCCGCTCGCTCAACAGAACGCCCAGGGCGAGGACTTGGCGGCCATTGGCCTCAGCCACCTCCATCGGGAGCGCCGCGGCACCACCGCCTCCGAGAGAGGGAGCGGCCGGGTCGCGCGCTCGAGGTCGGCTGGAGCTCGACGGCGGCGTCGACGGACGCTGAAAGGATGAGAGCGAGCACGCGTCTCGTTCAAGAGCGACTGACTCACCCCTATAGGCGAGAAGAGTGGCCCCCGCATCCACGAGTCAGCCCACCCGTCGTGACTAGGGCGTCGCGGGCGGCGTGCGAGGCTGAGCCAGGACCGAACCCTCCCTTGGCGACTCCGCCGTCGCACCCCCTGTCCGCAGGGAACTGAACGACACAAACCGCGAGCTCCTTCAGACGACTACCCTCGCGGCGCTCGCGGCGCAGCTCCAGGCGTCGAACCCGGCTCCGCAGGCGTGTGTCCCTGGCGCCCTAGCGGCGACGCTGTCGCGTGACACCGCCGACATCGAGCCCCCCTCCTCCTCTCCTCCGCGCACCGAGCCCCTTACTGTCCGCGACCGTGAGGCACTGAGATGGCTGCGGGAGACGGGCGACGACGCGGGCGACGACGACGACGGTGGCGGCGGGGCCGCCGCCTCTGGCGTTCCCCCCCACTCGAGCCGTGCGCTCGAGGCGGCGTCGGCGGCACTGGCGGCCTCGCTCCCCCCTCTCCCCGACGCCCGCCCTCCCCCCGGGCTGACGTCATTGGAAATGGCCCTGCGAGGAGGGGGAGGGGGCCTGGGGCGCCCCCTTGGCGCCTCCCTTGCTGCCCTCGGGTGGGGCCGCGCGGCGACGACGGATGGCGCCGCCCAGACCGACGCCGATGCGACCCCCACCCCCCTTCGCCCCGCCGGCCCACCCGGGCAAGACGACGAGCCGTCGTCGTCGTCCTCCGTTGACGAGGGCGATGGAGGTGACGCCCGCCGCTTGCCGTCGGCGTCCCCACGGAGAAGAGATCGGAGAGAGGACCTTTTGGGCCGCTCCTCCTCACCCCCCCCCACCCCCTCCTCTCCCGCCCTCCTCGAAAAGCAAGAGACTCGCGTCGTCCGCCGCGCCCGGGAGAAGCTCGATGCAGCGAAGAGAGAGGTGGCTCGGCTCGAGGCTGCCCTCGCCCGCGGTGGTCGCGCTGGCGCTGGCGAGTCCGGAGGCCTCGCCGCTGCGGGAGCCCAGGGTCCGGGGTGGGAGCGGGAGCGTGCCCGCACGATGGCACTGTCGCGTCAGCTGACGGCCGCGCAAACAAGGGCGCGGCGGGCGGAAGCAATGCTGTTTGTGGATCTGGCGGGGTCGTCTGCGGCGGGGTCGACTGACGGGGGAGACGACGTCAGGGCTCGGTCGCCGACCTGCCGGCGGAGCTCGGTCCCGCCGGGTGCGGCCGGGGGTGGCGCCGGTCGAACGACGCGCGAGCGGCGCGGGTCGACGCTGAACCCCATGGGGGACCGAGACCGAGACCGACCGGCGCCCCGCGCCCCCTCGCGGCGGAAAATGAGAGAGGCGGCTGATTCCGTTGCAACAAGCGCAACGGGCGGTGACTTGTCTTCGACGTCGGAGGAGGAGAAGGAGCGGCGGAGACGCGCCCACCTCGCCGACGCGGGAGCCCAGACGGAGGTGCCACGCGAGGCCGCCCTCTGGGCGCGGGCAGCGCTGGAGCTACCCCCGCCTGGCGCCCTGGCAGCCGCTGAAGCCTCTACCGCAGCGGCGACGGCGACTGAGCCCCCCCTCCGTTCCGGCCCTCCCTGGACACTCGCGGCCCTCGATGCCGCCTTTGGCGCCACGGCCGACGCCGACCCCGAGGCCCCCCCCGGCGCCGCCTTGACGCTCCTGGCGGCCCGCGCCGCCTTCGAGCACCGCCTCACCGCTGCCGAGGCCGAGTTGAGCCGGGCGCGGGACCGGGCCCGCAGTGCCGAGGCCGAAGCCGTCGCCATCAGAGCGCGGCACGAGGTCGTGTTGGACTCGCTGCTGACGCAGGCGACGGAGCGGGGCGTCATTGGGGTGGAAAGAGGCGACGCCGATGTTGTTTCGCGTGCGTTTGAGACGGGCCGGGCCGTGGGCGCAAGCGCGCTGTCGGCGGCTGAGGAGCGTGCCGTCCGGGCTGAAAGTGACGCGAGAGAGGCGCGGCGCGAGGCGCGACAGGCCGACCGCAGAGCTGCGAGAGCTGTTACAGCTGCTGAGGCCGAGGCCGTTGCTGCTGCTGCCCGGCGGATGTCGCATGAGAGTGGAGTGATTCTAGGTGCGGCGGCAGGCGGCGCCCTCGGGGACTTTGCTGCCCTCGGCGGGGGCCGCAGGACGGGCGCGGCCGCCCTGGATCCTTCCCATCCCGACTGGGTCCCGCCCCCCGTCGATGCCACCACCGACCTTGTCACGCGCGCCGAACGGGCGCGGGATGCTGCCGTCGCCGAGGCCGCCGCCGCCCGCCTCCGGTTGGACAAGGCGACGGCTGAGGCCGAGGCGGCCGAAGCCTCTAGGGTTCAGTTGACTTTGCTCCTGGAGGCGGAGCAGCGGGGTCGGAGGGCGTCCGAAGCGGCTCTGGTCGAGGCCGAGGCGCGGCTCCGGCGGGCTGCGGACGATGCAGCTGACGCGAGCCGCCGGGCAGCTGGCGGGGAGGCGGCGCTGGCGTCCGAGCGCGACGCGCTCGCGGCGCGGCTGCGGGACCGGGAGCAGGCGCTGGGACGCGTCGACGCTCTTGAAGTGCGGGTGACCGAGGGGGAGGCCGAGCGGCGGGGCCTGCAGGCGTTGCTGGAGACCGAGACTGCCTCTGCGGCTGAGGCGCGGAGGGCGGCTGAGGCGGCGACGCAGCGGGCCGACGCTGCCGAGCGGGTGGTATCGGAATTGACAGCGAGTCGTGACGCCGCCATCGCGCAGGCGGGCGCAGCGACCGAGCGCCTAACCTTTGCTGAGGCGGCGGTGGCGGCTGGCGGGGCAGCTGGGGCCGAGGCTGAGGCCCGGCGTGCGGCGGCCGAGGGCCGGGCGACAGCCGAGGCGGCGGCGCGGGGCGAGGCCGAGGCTGCCCTGGCGGCTGTCCGCTCCGAGCGCGACCAGGCGCTGCGGCTTGCGACCGACAGCAAGAACGAGGCTGACCAAGCCAGGACTGACGCTCTCTCTGCGCGCCGTGAGGCTGACGCATCACGGGCCATCGCCGAGCGCAGCCGTCGTGCCGAGGAGGACGCACGGGGCGCGGCCGACGCGGCCAAGGCGGAGCTGTCGGACCTGCAGTTGCGTCACGCCCAGACCGCCGAGACTGCTACGCGCGCCGAGGTGGATGCGCGGGTTGCCGCGGCGCGGGCCGATGCCGCAGCTGCCGAAACCGACTCTCTCAGGGCGACGACGCGGGGCCTTGAAACTGACCTCGAGGAGCGGCGGGCCGAGCTATCAGCGGCGCGGGAAGCCGTTGCAGCTGCTGAGGCTCGCGCCACCGAGGCCACGCGTGGGCTGGACGCCGTCCGGAAGACAGGGTCAGACGAGGCTGAGAGGTTGACGGCAGAGCGGGACGCAGCGCTGGCGGAAGCGGCCGAGGCCAGCCGCCGGGCTGCCCGAGCTGAGGCGCGGGCGCGCGAGCTGGGCGACCTCCCCGCCGCGGCCGCCCAGGCCCGGGCCGAGGCCGCTGAGGCCACCGGTCGAGCTGACAAGCTGCGGGACGAGCTGGACGCCCTCACCGAAGCCGTGTCGGCGCTCAGGCGTGACGCCGCCGCGGCGCGGCAGCGCGAGTCAGAGCTCTCTGTTGCCGCGGAGGAGGCGAACGCGAGGCGGGGCCGGGCCGATGCGCGACTAGCCGAGACTCTCGAGCAGGTCGCGGAGGCGCGGGCGGAACTATCCTCGTTGAGAGATGCCGGCGCCGAGGCAGCGGGAAGCGCCGCCGCGCAGCGGGCGCGGGCCGAAGCCGCCGAAAGGGCCCGGGCTGAGACCGAGGAGCGGCTTTTGACGATAGAACGGGGCGCGGCAGCAGCCGAGCAGGCGGCGCGGGACGAGGCAACGCGGCGAGCTGCCGATGCCGCCGCAGCGCTGCGCCGTGCGGCGGTGGCCGAGGCTGAAGCCCGCCGGCTCCGCGATGCCTCGGCGCCCCGCGATTCTCTCCTCGACCGGCTTCGCGCGGGGCTCAGAGATCCCCTCAGCCTGCCGGGCGTCCAGGAGGTCGTGCGGCGCCTCGAGCGCCGCGTTGAGGAGGAGTCCGCAGCGCGTGCCCTCCGCGAAACCTATGCTACGAGCCTCGAGCGGTCGGTGGCTCGCTTGCAGGGCCAGCTCGAGGAGGCGCGCGGTATGCCGCCGGGTACGCTCGCGGCCCAAGGTAGCCGGCCGCCATCGCGGACCCCTCCCTCGGTCCGCAGCGGAGATGGGGGGGGGGGGGGGGGGGGGGGGGGCGCCCTGCCGCCCATCTCGAGATCCCGGCCGACGTCGAGCAGGCTCGACGTGTGAGGGGAAGATTTCCGGGCTCAAATTTCTTCCGAGCATCGGACGCGTGGGGCGTGAGAGTGTCAGGAGCCGCGCTCCACGCGTTCGCGAAATAGTGAATTCTCACAGTGACGCCAATAGCCTCACAGCGTTATCGCCCGAGTCACGCACGCGCGCAGAGAGCCAGGTCTCCGCGGAGGGCCCCTTCGCGTGGCTTGCCTCTGACGCGGCGGGGTGGGAGTTGGACGGCGTCTCGACGGTCATGATAACTACAGGATTCTGTTCGGAGAGGGCGCTGGGTGTGTGACGCGGCGGGGAGGGACTGGGAAGAGGACGTCCTCAACTGACAGCGAAGGAGCGGCCGTTTTACCGCTTCCTCCTCGCCTTCTCCACCCCATCTTTAGTCAAAAGGGACTTAAACGCATTAGGCGTGCCTCGACGCCCCGCGAGAGTTGCGAAACTGGCTTGAAGACCCCCACCTCTGCTCGACCCCAACCCTCCTCGCCCGACTGCTGCAGCTTGTCAAAATGCCCCCCCCCCTGGACGTCTACCCTCTCCTCGCCCTCGTAGGCGCTGGCGTCACGATGCTCGTTGGGTCCGGCTACCACGCGCTCCGGAGCTACGAGGATGTCGACATCAGCAAGGCTGCGCGGCGCGACCCGTTGAAAACCCTTTATCGTCGAAAGCGCCTCGACCGGCAGTCGCAAAAACATCGCGACTCCGTATGGCGCCGCGTGGCCGAGGGACACGCCCGGCGGGCGGGCGACCTTGGCTTCGACCAGCGCACCGGCGAGGGCCTGACCCGGCATGACGAGCCTCCAATCTGCGTCACGGGATCGGCGGCCGCCGTTTTCCCGCGGTTCAATCCGCACGGACGTGCGGAGTAGTAGCGGGCAATTCTCTCTCTCGTCAAGCTCCTTCATTGTCATTGTCCCCCGAACCCCCACTGCTTGGCGCTTGTGATGATCCCCGCGATGACCGCCGGTGGCAGACCTTGCAAACCGCCGAGCCCTGGCACCGCGTTGAGCGCTCCCTTCGAGACAGCGAGGGCAAGGGCTGGCACGAGGCCCAAGGTCGTGACGAGGCTCCGCACCGCCCGAAAGGGCAGCGAACGCGACGGCTTGCCGTCCCCCGCAAGGAGCTCCCGCGCAACACTCCGGAACTCGGCCTCGTCTAGGGAGCCCGACCCGTCAGCGTCGTGGCGCTTGAGCACTTCCTCGATCTCCCTCTTTGTGGGCGTCGGAAGGTTCAGCGGCATCCGATTGTTGATCCTGCCGTAGAGAAGAGCGATGCCGAGGTGCAACTCTCGGCTGTCGATGCGGCCGCTCGCATCGGCGTCGCACGCCTGGACGGGGTGGGGGAGTCGGTGGATGGTGTCGGCCTCGCAAACGACTGGCAGTGGAAGCGAAGTGACAACGGCTGTGGTGGCAGCATCCGTCCCCGACGCCCTCACCTTGAACGCCGCCGCGCTCAACTTGTTGAATAAAGGGCTAGAAAAGAAACCACCCAGCGCCGTCTGCACCACCGTTTGAGCGCCATCTGTGACAGCGGGCATTTCGGCGGGCGCAAAGGGGGGGGAAGCTGGTCGCAAGGAGGGTCGCGGCCGTTGGCAGGACCTTGTAGGCGTGAACAAGACGGGTGGATGCTGAGGACAAGTCCCAAGAGTTATCTACCGGTAGATCGTCAGATCGGGGGGCAAAGCGGCAAGGGTTTGTCTCTCGGGAGCCCTCTGTCGTCCTCACAAAACCCCACCTGTGCCGCTCGAGCGCGCAAACGACTTCGCCGTCTTTTCGAAGGACCCCGTCGCCACCCGCCTCCCGTCCGGCGACCAAGCCACGCTGAGGACCCAATCTTCGTGCCCCTCGAGCGCATACTCCGATCGTCGCCCGCCCGGTCCGCAGTCTCAAGTGGCCCCATCGAACCCCTTCTACTCCGTCGTATAGTTTTGCCAACCCCTGCTCTCGAGCCTCTCCGCCTTGGCCTCGACCATCTTGCGCGTTTCCACCTGGGTCCGCTCGATGTCAGACCGGACAGTCGCGCTCCACGAAGAGCTCAAGTCGCCCGCACCGATGATGCGACAGGCGAGCAAGCCCGCATTGGCGGCGCCGCCGATGGCTACCGTGGCCACTGGTACACCACGCGGCATCGACACCATCGACAGGAGAGCGTCGACGCCGTCGAGCGGGTAGCCCTTGGGCACACAGGGCACGCCAATGACGGGAAGCGCCGTACTCGCGGCGACCATGCCCGGCAGGTGCGCCGCTCCGCCCGCCCCTGCAATGATGACCCGGATCCCGCGCGATGCGGCCGTCTTGGCGTATTCGAGCATCCGGTCCGGGGTGCGGTGCGCGCTGACGACGCTTACCTCAATTGGCACGCCAGCGGCCTCGAGGACCTCGCACGCCCCCCGCATTGTCGGAAGGTCGGAGTCTGAGCCCATGATGACAGCCACAACGGGCCGGCACGGGGCCGCCGAACCAGACGTTGACGCGCCCGGCTGGATCCCGAGCCCAGCGGCTTCAGCAGCAGCGTCGGTCTCCGCGAACGCCGCGGCCGCCTCGGGGTCGAGGCGCCCAAGGGCCGCCCGGCCCGCCGCCCGGTCGGCGCTTGCCACCGTAACGTGACCCACCTTGCGTCCCCGGCGGACCCCCCCCGCCTTGCAGTACCAGTGGACGCCCGCCCCGGGCTCCGCCAGGCCCGCCGCAAGTGCGGCATGGGCTGTCCGAGTGCCGGCGCTATTGTTGCCCTCGGAGTCGTTCTCGGCGCCGAGAACGTTGTACATCACCGCGCTGCCGCTAGCCATTGCTGCGGCGTCTCCTAATGGCCATCCGAGCACCGCGCGGCAGTGCTGCTCAAACTGAGAAACGCGAGACCCCTCAATGGTCCAGTGGCCACTGTTGTGGACGCGCGGAGCGACCTCATTGACGAGAACCGACCCATCGGGCAGCAAGAAAAGCTCCACCGCGTAGACCCCTGCGCCCGGTGGCAGGCTGGCGACGGTCTTGAGGGCCACTTGAGTGGCCGCGGCGCCGACGGCGTCGGGGACGCCAGCGGGCGCCTCGGTGGCCAGGCAAATGCTGTCGCGGTGGTGAGTTTCCACCAGGGGCCAGGCTGATGCGGCAGCCCCGGACCGGTCCCGCGCCACCAGCACAGCAAGCTCCTTGACAAAGGGTGCCCACCCCTCGGCGTAAAGTCCCTGCGGGAACCCGCCCAGTGACTCAACGCACGTCGCCCGCGCCTCGGGTGTATCCTCCCGCAGTACCGCGTTGCCGCGCCCGTCGTATGCCCCGCGGCGGCTCTTGACCACGAGGGGCAGGCCGAGAGTGGAGATGGCGGTCGACAGGTCGTCCTCTCCGTCCACCGCCTGGAACGGCGGCAGGGGGACGCCTGCGGCTGCGAACCACTTCTTCTGTGCATACTTGTCCTGGATGACACGGAGGCAGGCCGGGGACGGGTGGCACTCGAGCCCTTTGGCCACGGGACCCGCCTCCGCCAGTGCCGCCTCAAGCGCGTCACAGTCGACGTGCTCGATCTCTACCGTGAGGACGTCGCTCCGCGACGCCAGCTCGCGGATGCCTCTCGCGTCCTTGAAGGAGCCCTCGACCAAGCCGGCGCCGGCTAGGGCCGCGGGGCAGCCCGCAGAGTCGAGGCAGACGACCTCGACCCCCATGGGAGCCGCCGCGAGATGGAGCATTCTTCCCAACTGGCCTCCGCCCAGCACTCCGAGGACGGCGGAGCGAGGTAGACCAGGAGCAGGGCTACAAAGGGCGAGATTGGGTTAGGGAGAGGGAGAGGCGTCGGGGCGGGGTCGAGAGAGCGGCGCTGCAGGTAGACTACTCCGCGTGGCGCGGTTTTTGGGGCCGTCGTCAACGTCGTCGTCAGTCTCTCTCTCCTCTCGGACCGTCCATCCCTCCCGCCAGCTCGCCTGACCGAGTCCGGATGAATTTCCGCCCGGGGAGCGGTCGGACCGCGCGTCACGAGTCTCGCGTGGCGCAGGGGAAGGGAGCCCAGGCCGCGGGAGGCGGCGGCAGCGGCGCATGAGGTGCTCGGAGCGTCGGCGCGTCTTCCGCGGGAGGGGGGCGCCACGACCGGGGCCACGATGAGAGCTAGCATCGCTTGCCGCCCACCTTGCTTTGGCGCAGTCCGCAAGCAGGCGAACATACGGCTCACCAAACTCGTCGTCTCGCCCCTGTTGGCTGCCATGACCAGCGCGCTTACCCACGACCCCGAACCCCCCGCAAAGGCCAGATTGGACTCTCTAAGAAGCGAGCGAACCGGTGTCGGTGGGGAGGAGTAGCTTGATGCCGCACCCGCGGCCATGAACGGGGCGCGCGTCGACGACGACACCGGCGCGCCCTTGATTGCAGAGCACCTTGTCCCCCGACGCGTTGGTGCGGTTGTCGGGACGAATACTCGTCTCCGTTGGGACCCTCGGGAGGCGCCACCCGCCGTGTACCGGGAACAGCGTGGGACGTGGCCCTCAGCCGCGCCGAGGCCGTCGTCGCCGTCGTCGCCTGACTACCCTACCCATCCCTCCCCCTCCCAGGAGGCGGCAACCAACCGGCCGGTGGGAACAGAGCGCAGGAAACTACAAAGCGCCGACGACACGATGCCCCCTCCTGGCGGCGGCACCCCCCCTCCCC
>Ga0255754_10002084_pt1 | contig 15226 bp, 14 predicted proteins | sample 101ome_22_FD_179954 | JGI IMG/M metagenome (GOLD analysis project Ga0255754, IMG submission 179954) | Coastal salt marsh microbial communities from the Groves Creek Marsh, Skidaway Island, Georgia - 101412BT metaG (version 2) | ecosystem: Environmental > Aquatic > Marine > Intertidal zone >... | reverse complement strand
AAATTAATTTGTGGGGGCGAATGTGGGGGCGAAAATCGTCACAATATTGCAAGCTGTTGATAATCTTATAATTAATGGAATATCATGGCGGAGCGACAGTCTGCCATTTTTAAATCCATAGCAGTATTAAGTATTCTATTTTTATCAATATTTATTGATGTTTTATGGGCTTTTTAATCCTATCTGTTCTTGCTAGTTCCAGCTACATCCAGTACTTTTTAGGGGACAGTATAGGGGATAGATATGCCAAAGACTGGAACTCCACTGTCCGCAACAGCGGTCCGTAATCTGAAAGAACCAGGTAAATATTATGACCTCCACGGGCTGTTTCTGCGCATCGAACCAACTGGTTCTCGCAGATGGGTACAGCGGGTCAGTGTTGCGGGCAGACAGCGTGAGATAGGGCTTGGCTCTGCTGACCTCGTAACACTTGCTGAAGCCCGTGAATTGGCTATGTCAAATAAGAAGCTAGCAAGAGCTGGAGGAAACCCACTTGCAGCCAAGCAAGAGCGTGTCGCAATTCCAAGTTTAATCGAAGCGATCGACAAAGTGATCGAATTGAACGCGCCAACTTGGACAAATGCCAAGCACGCTGCGCAGTTCAAATCTACTTTAACAAATTATGTCACTCATAAGTTGGGCAGACGACCCGTAAACGACATTCAAGCAGCCGATATACTCTCCGTGCTACAGCCAATATGGGTGGATAAGAACGAGACAGCACGGCGTATCAAACAACGTATCGGCACAGTAATGAAGTGGGCGATTGCTCAAGGGTATAGGAGCGATGATCCAACGATAGCACTCAATCAAGTTCTTCCTAAACCAAACAGAAAGCCGAAGCACAGAGCCTCCCTACCCTACACAAATGTAGCTGACTGCCTGAACATCATTAAAAACTCAGATGCGATGCTAAGCACCAAGTTGGCCATTGAGCTTCTCGTGCTTACAGCGACACGCTCAGGAGAAGTGAGGCTGGCCAACTGGAGCGAGATCGATTTCGAAGCAAGGACTTGGACAATACCGGCAGAGCGAATGAAGATGAAAGAGGTGCATATCATTCCTCTTTCAGATCGTGCGTTAGATGTTTTGCATCAGGCAAAAGCTTTGGGTGACGATGGTTTGATCTTCCCTGGTATGCGGTCCGGCCGTCCGATGTCTGACATGACGATGTCAAAACTGGTCAAAGAACTTGGTTATCCTGTCGACATACACGGCTTCAGGACAAGTTTCCGAACTTGGGTCCAAGAGCAAACAAATACTGCACATGAAGTTGCTGAGCGCGCTTTGGCACACAAAACAACCAACAAGGTTGAAGCGGCATATGCTCGCTCTGATCTGTTCGACAAACGACGCAAGCTCATGGATGCTTGGGCAAGTTATTTGAGTGATAGCAAAGAGAACCTGATTTCATTAGTACGCTCATGAATAACAAACCTACATTTAATGATTTGGTACTTGAGTGCTCTGAACTGCTTAAAACCAGTCTCAGTGAGGAAGGGGGCTATAATGATTTTACCTTTTTACAAAACGCCCGGTTCCAATCAACCTTGATGTTTTTGAAGACTGACCCTGATCGTATTTTGGAAATCGCGCAACAAGACAAGCAAGCAGCAGAAACTGTGCTGAAAGCATGTGCTACTTTCATTGGTTCAGCAGCGGTTATGTCTGAAGAGGCAAAGTTAGCAATCGCAAAGCTTATGTTGCGGTATGAAGATTACAAAAAAGCGGCAGGCTCCAAGTCTAGGTTCAAGCAACATCCAATTAATATTTTAGTAATCTTCATGCTTCGCGGATTGACGCAGAAATACGGCATTGCGCCTACCCGAGGTGACGAGACATCTACTCAATTCGCTGGTTGCGACATAGCTGCTCAAGCTTGCTTGAACAACGGGTTGGAACGCCCGACCACATACGAAGGCGTCAAAACAGTATGGATGAATAGACGCAAGTATTTTCCTGGGCATGCGTCTGATGAAGAAATGTTTGACGCAATACTATTAGATTTGCCGACTTATATTCAGCGGCTTGCACTGGCTGACACTCAATGATCTGCCTGTGTGCCCAAAAATTCTTAAAAATCGGCACATGAAAAAATACCACTGCGAACTTCTTATGAATGCATCACGCATTAAAGGAGTTCAAAATGCAAAACCGAATACTTCGTCGTAGCCAGGTTGAAGCGCAAATTGGCTTAAGCCGCTCTTCGATTTATCAAATGATGTCAGAGGGCGAGTTTCCAATCCCGATAAAACTGGGAAAACGTGCAGTCGGTTGGTCAGAAGTTGAAATCAACGACTGGCTGGCAAGTCGGCAACGGATCGAACAAAAATTGAGCGAGCGATAAGATGCTTGATCAGTTTCTAAAACCCAGCACCCCCACCCCCCCTAAAACCGCTCGCCTGTCTACTAGCCATATATCTCACAGGGAAAGAGATGACGCTTACATTGGCACAATCATTCAGTTCAGCCCACGTTGGCGGCTCGTCCTTTGCAAAGATCAGATACAGTGGATCATCCAGAAGAAAGAAAGCTCCCACCGCGGCTTCTGGCGCAGCAAACAGTACCTGACATGCAAAGACAGCGTATTCGAAGCGAGTGGAAGGTTAGGATTGCTCTCTGACCCAAAAGTGGAGGCGGTGCTCCATGCGCTGCCAAAGCATGCTCGAGATTACCGCAAAAAATAGAAAACCCACCGCTCCTGAAGGATACGATGGGCACTTTCTACACAGCCTTAATGTATCATCTTTATTCAGGATCGGCAAACACAGGATAGACAAATGTCAGAACTGTTAAACGCCGCATTGGAATACGCAGATCGCGGATTAAAAGTATTTCCGATCAAGCCAGGCACAAAACAACCGATCACAGTAAACGGGCATCTAGAAGCCACAACTGACAGTGATCAAATCACACAGTGGTGGACTGCTCATCCAACTGCAAACATTGGATTGAGCTTGGCTGCCAGTCAGTTGGTCGCAATCGACGTTGACGCATACAAACCCGAATGCCAATGGGATCACTATCGAGGCGCAAATATTGTTGATGCTGGCTTCATCCAAAAAAGCCCCCGCGGCGGTCTGCATTATATCTTCACAGCTGATCCCACGGATACCTTCGTTGGTAGTCCCTGCCCGGGTGTCGACATTAAACACAAGGGTTACATTCTGCTCGCTCCATCGATTTTCGAAGGTAAGGCATATCAGGTTATACGTGACAACGATCTCACAGCACTTCCGTCCTGGCTAGATAACAATATTCGAAAGCGATCTAAGGGTAAGGTGGGGATAGATTTAGGTTACCGCAGCGGGGATCAACGCCCAGACGAAGTTCTCGTCTCTGAAATCAAGGCTGGCCAAAATTGGCACAGAAATACTCTAAAGCTGACAGGTAGATACGTTCAACGTGGGCTTAGCAATATTGAGATTCACACAATAACAGATTGCTTCACCCTTCCTGGTTACACGCAGCAGGATACACGCATCGAAGTCCAAAAGATGATCGATGGTGCTCGCGCAAAGGGCTTTGAAAATACTAATTCGGAGAACGACGGATTATCGGACGATGCACTTGCTCTCGAGCTAGGGAGACTAGATTTTGATCTGAACGCCCGGTACGTCGCAGAATGGGGAGCCTGGCTTTTTTGGAAGGGCAAATTGTGGGACAATTCCAAGGTTGAGGCATTTACTCGCGTGAGGGAATACCTTCGGCAGAAAACGCCATCCAAAAAAAGGAATGCACAAAATCTAAGGTCAGCTCCTACCGTGTCAGCTGTTGAACGCCTGGCACGTTCTAATCCCTTATCTTATGCGATACCCGAAGCTTTCGACAGCGATATCATGCTGCTGGGAACCCCGGGTGGAACAGTTGACTTGCGTTCGGGCAAAATGCGTCCAGCGCAGCGAGAAGACATGATTACCATGCAGACGGCTGTAGCACCTGAACCTGGCACCCCTACTCGCTTCATGCAGTTCCTCGATGAAATTAAAGTGTGCCCAGACTTCCTCCAACGATTAGCAGGCTACGCGCTAACGGGGTCTACCAAGGAAGAGAAGGTGTTTTTCTTCTATGGAAGTGGTGCGAACGGTAAAAGCAAGTTTGTAGAACAGCTACAAGGGATCATGGGCGATTATTCTCGTAAAGCCGCGATTTCAACATTTGTAGACAAAGCACACTCAGATCATCCAACAGAATTAGCTGGACTGAAGGGTGCACGGCTGGTCACCTCTTCGGAAATTCCCGCAGGGAAGCGATGGAACGAGGCCGTGATTAAAGACTTAACAGGTGGTGATACAATATCAGCGCGCCTCATGCGGCAAGACTTCTTTGACTTCAAACCACAGCTTACACTAATTATCTTTGGCAACACGCAGCCAAGTTTGTCCTCCGTCGACAGTGCTATACGTCGTCGCATGGTTTTGGTTCCATTTCTAGCAAGTTTTGAGGGCAACCCTGATAAACAGTTGGGAGACAAATTACGCAAGGAATGGCCACAAATCTTGCAATGGGCCATTGAGGGCGCGGTGAAGTGGTTAAATGACGGCTTGAAAATTCCACCAGATGTATTGAATGCATCTGAGGCTTATCTGGCAGAGGAAGATATCATTGGCCAATTCATCGAAGACCGTTTGGAACGTCTGCCTGCGCATTCAAGTTACTTCCTGTCCATACATGACCTTACCTTCCAGTTTGAGCATTGGTGTGAACAGAACGGCCACCAACCATGGACAACCCGGAACTTTAAAAAAGCACTCAAAGAACGCGGGTTTGAAGAGGGACGGCAGCCGAATGCGCGTGGTTTTATCAACCTGAAGTTCAAGTAATACGGGTGTGATGACAAAAATGACAAAGTTTATCTTATCCACCGTACTATCGCTGTATGCGACAAATTCCTCATACGTCTGATAATGGCAAAGTTGTCATTTTTGTCATTGATATTGTTTTGGAAAATGGTGCCCGGGGGCGCAAACATACTTTTACATAATATCATTTAATTATAGACGGTTAGACGAAGCCGGAAATATGGAATTGGTCCACAAAGCGGTCCTTGAATTATAGGTTTACCCAATTTTTAGATATATTTGATCGAACGCAAGCATCGATGAATCGAACACCGTCAATGCCGTCATCAATCTTGGGATAGCGTAAGTATGCATCGGGTAATTCGATTTGATCTCGCCGCGCTGCAACAGCGACGGCAAATTCGGTGTATAAATTAGCCCAGGCCTCGATCAGTCCTTCTGGGAAACCGCGTCCCGTGCGCACAAACCGCTCAGTTTGTGTGGAAATGCCGTGTCCATGACCTCGGCTTAGGATTTGATCAGGTTCACCAAATACATTTAGGTGTAACTGTTCTGCATTTTCCATGTCCCATTCTAACCCACCCAGGCTGCCAAAAATACGCAAGCGTAAACCGCCACGATTTCCAGGAGCCTGCCGTGTCGCCAGTAACGTCCCCGGTACCCCGCTTTTATATTCAGTCATCATGAAAACGGTGTCTTCTAATGGTTTTGGTGAACCGCACACATGAAAATCTGCACGCACGCTGCGCAAGGTTAAACCACTGACAAACTGTGCCAAATGTGCTGCGTGTGTGCCAATATCCCCAACACAAGATGTAGGACCAGACACTGCTGGATCCAAGCGCCACTTGACGTGTGGCGCGTCCCCTGCATCTGGCGGCGTCATCCAGTCCTGCATAAATTCAACGTGAATTTGATTGATCCGTCCCAAAACGCCTGATGCGACGATTTCCTGAGCCTGTCGGATCATCGGATAGCACGACATTGTATAGCATACGGCGAAAACCTGACCGCTTTCGCCCACCGCATCCCCAAGCAGCGATGCCTCTCCGACCGTATTCGTCAGTGGTTTATCGCAAATCACATCAATTCCAGCGTTCAAGAATGTTTTTGCAGCTGGATAGTGCATGTTATTTGGGGTTGTTATCATGACGGCGTCAACGCCATCATCACGTTGTTTTTCCTTCTCAGCCATCTGCTGAAACGAAGAATACGCCCGATCTGGATCAATGTGCCAATCCGCTGCCCGATCTAATGTGCGCTTGGGATCCGAGGATAAGGCCCCTGCGACCACATCCCAGCGGTCTGTGAGCCGCGCGGCCATCGCTTGTGTTTGTGCAATGCGTCCACCGCCAACAACACCCATTCGCAGACGACGAGATTGCCGTGGGAACGGGCCATTCATATCAATTGGGTCACGTAAAATCATTGATGTCTCGGATCGTATTAAAGGGTTGGGGGTGTGGCACCTGCTGGCAACATTTCTACGGCCATGAAAATCGAAGGTGTAATGGTTTCAAATTGATGCCATGGGTAATTTCCATCTGCATCATACATGGGGCGGTGTGTCGTTCCAGGGGCCATTGGCTCTTCTAAATAAAGCGTGCTTACATCGCGTTCGCGACACTGCTGCATTTTTCCAAACCCGATGATTTGTGTGTGTACTTCGCGAAATCCTGGAACAGGACAAAATGCATGCTCACGGTGCAATCCAACATTCAGGGGCACGGTTGCAGAATGATACATCGTAAACCCAAATTGCCCTAACCAGACCTTGGGCGACATATAGTGGCCAATGCCGCGCAAGCGTTCTTCGCCGCGCACCTCATAAGCAGATGGCCAAGTTGCACGGACGCGTTCAAGCAATTCATTTTCATTAGGATAATCCGCAAATCGTTCGATCAGCACCCCATGTTCCAGACCGATGAGTTCGACATCTGAAACAATCACAGACTGTAGATGCCCCAGTTTTTGATCCCGTATATGAATGGGACGCACTGAAAGGTTTAACAAGATGCTTTTTCCGCGAACCTGATACCCCTCCTCGTCTTGAAACACTTTGGTTGTGAAAAAGGGCTCAGAAATCTCTAGGGTAGTAACGCTCATTACAAGTCCTCGGCAAAATTTTCGGGCAAAGGCGCGGGTCGGTCGCAGCGGCTTAGGATATCTACATAGCCGCCTCTGTCAGGGGATTCTACTATACCCAACATAACGTCCAAAACATGTTGGGCCAAATCACCACTGGCCCTTGGGGCGCGGCCCTCTTTCGCAGCATATGAAAGGTCTAATAATCCCAAACCACGACTGTTTTCGTTAAATCCATGCCTATTTTCAGCTATGCACCACTCTGCTGGCCGATCTGTGGGACGGGGTTGAAATTCCCATCGACTCTCCTTGCGTGTGCGATACCAAACCGGGCCGTGGAAATCATTTGCCCCATGAACAGGATCAGGATCGGGAATGCAAATTGTGCCCTCAGTCCCATAGATTTCAAACCGAGGCGTTTCGCTGTCCCAAATATCAAAGCTGATCGTCATGGACCCAATCGCACCGCTTTCAAATTCAAGCATCGACAATGAATGCGTATCGACCTCTACATTCATCCATTCCCCGTTGCGCGGACCGTTTTCGATTTGCCGCCGATCAAATGTTTTACGCGCCATACCACTTACCCGACGAATTGGCCCCATCAGGAACACCATAGCCGTTAAATAATACGGCCCCAGATCCAACAATGGACCACCACCGACTTGATAGTAGAAATCTGGGTTGGGATGGTGACGCTCGACCCCGTGTGTCCCAACAAAGGCCATGCAACCCGTCACATCACCAATCAAACCCTCGTCTAACAACCGACGCACGGTTTGCCAGCGTCCCCCCAAAAAAGTGTCAGGCGCATTGCCCACTAACAAACCAGATTTTTGCGCCAGACTAAGTATTGCAGCGCCATCTTCACGGTTGGTCGCGAAAGGTTTTTCGCAATACACATGTTTTCCTGCCTTCAGCGCCCGCATACTGACATCCGCATGCACCGCAGGGATTGTAAGGTTCAGGATGCAATCAAGGTTTGGATTGGCAATTATATCATCAGGATGGGCAACGCGTGGTACACCATATTTTGCGGCTTTCTCTTCGCTTTCTGACAGGTTCAAACTTCCACAGACGTCAATCGACAACCCTGACCACTTGGCACAGTTTTGCAGATATATATCGCTAATCTTGCCTGTTCCGATCAATCCAATGCGAAACAGTTCCTGATGCTTTCGAATGGAGTAGGTGTTTTCCAATTTACTGAATCTTTCCAACTTCTCAGACTTTCGGCATGCCTTTTATGGACTTAATGCGCTTTTGCGCTGCAATTCGAAACGGCGCGTTGGGTGCGCCGTATCCTTGATAGTTGCCGTCACGTTGCACAATTTCAAAGAACAATCCTCCAGTGAACTCTTTCGAATAACACTGGAAAAACGTGCCATCATCGTCCTGATCATAAAGCACATTAGCCCGTTTCATTTTGTCCAAAAGGTCAGCGGGCAGATCAAATCTTGCACTCAGATCATCGTAGTAATTTGCCGGCATTGGTAAGGTTTCAAACCCATGTTCGATCATCTGTTCTAGAGTTGTGAATATATCATCACAGGCAAGCGCCAGATGCTGTACTGATGCTCCGAAAGACTCTGCCAAGAACGATCCGGCCAACGTGCGGTGCGTATCTGCACCATTTAAAGTCACCCGTAACGACCCATCGGCTGTTTCAACAACTTGACTGCGCACCAAACCATCTGGGTCAAAAACATCGACCATCGGTGATTTTTTCATTTCAAATAACGAGGTGTAGAAAAGGCTCCAACTGAGCATGTCATCATAACTCATGGTTTGAGCAAGATGATCAATTTTACGAAGGCCGAACCCCTTGTGATCAGCTGTTTGGGAAAACTCTGTTTCCCAGAGACGGTCCATCCCATTTTCGTTACCGACAAAATGTATCACAGATCCAGATAATCCACGAACAGCTGGAATATCCAACTCATCCTCTTCTGTCGGCTGGGTAAATGATGAATTACCAAGGTGTGCAGCGCGCTCCAAGGTATCACGAGCTGAGGCGACCTCAATCCCAATATCGCATACTGTGGTGCCACGTGCATTCCACTGTGTGGCAGCATGGCCAGATGTCTCTTGGTTTAAGACAATGCGAATGTCGCCTTGCTGATAGAGGTCAGCAGCCTTGTTTTTATGTTTACCAATTTTGGAAAAGCCCATGCTTTCCAAGTAGCCACCTAAACGTTGCACTTCTTCACCACGGGATGCAAATTCGACAAAAGACAAGCCAGTAGTTTCGCTACGCCGCGGGAAGTCAGGTAAATCCAAACTTATATCTGGCTCAGCACGCCGAACATCATCCATCAAGGAAATTAATGACCGATATCCATCTACGGCAACCAACTTTGAGGAGCCCCCTCTGAATTGGTCATTAAAGATCTCAAGGCTTACAGGACCACTGTAACCGGTGGCCATAACTGCCTGCATAAAACCTTGAACGTTTAAATCACCTTCCCCTGGCATGTTTCGGAAATGGCGTGACCAATAAAGCAGATCCATTTCGATCAGAGGCGCATCAGCAAGCTGCACGAAAAATATTTTATCGCCTGGGATGGAGCGAATAGTTGCAGGGTCAATCTTACGGGAAAGCGTGTGAAAGCTGTCCAAAATCAACCCGATATTTGAGTGATCGGCACGGCGCACAATTTCCCACGCATCCCGATGGTCATTGATGTGTTTCCCCCAAGCAAGCGCCTCATAGCCAACTCGGATGCCGCGATCTTTCGCAATTTCCCCTAGTGCATTAAAATCTGCGGCCGCGCGGTCAATTCCCCCAAGGGAAGATGCATGACAAGACGAACAGATTAAAACAAGGTCGGTACCAAGCTCCTGCATAAGATCAAACTTACGCTTAGCACGATCAAACGCTTTAGCGCGCATAGGCTCTGGTAAACCTTCGAAATCACGAAATGGCTGAAACAACGTAATTTCTAGGCCGTGATCTCGGACCATGTTGCCCACGTCGCGTGGCGAGCCATCATAAGCGATGAAATCTTGTTCGAAAATTTCGATGCCATCATACCCAGCTGCCGCAATTGCCTCGAGTTTTTCCCTAAGGTTTCCCGAAATTGAAACTGTGGCGATCGAGGTTTTCATGCTGTTATCCTTGGTATCCAAACGCTCTTGGAAGCCACAAGGTAAGATCGGGTACGAGCAGCATGATCACAAGCGCCAGTAACAGAATACCAAGAAAACCCCAAACTTCGGCAATAATTTCTTTTAGCGGAATTCCAGTAACTGCATTGATGACAAATAATAAAATCCCGTAGGGTGGAGTTATTAAACCAATCATCGAATTAACGACGATAAGTACTCCAAAATGAACAAGGTCTATCCCCAAGGCCTCACAAGTTGGAATGAACAGTGGGACGATGACGAGTATAATTACCGTTGCATCCAGAATGCACCCCAATAGCAACACAAACACATTCACCAAAATCATGAATACCATAGGATGCATATCAGCATCATTCAAAAACATAGAAATTGATTGTGGGATATTCTCGCGAACCACAACGTAAGTAAGGATCATCGAGGCACCTATGACCAACCCCACAGAGGCCGCAGATCGCGCACCATCTAAGAATGCATGATATAAACTTTTAAGTTTGATCGCGCGATAGATGCCTACAGAAATCAACAACGCATATAATGCGGCGATTGCAGCGGCTTCGGTCGGGGTCGTTACACCGCTGTAAATACACCCAAGCAGTATGACAGGCATCAACAACGCTGGCGTTGCTTTTACAGTCAATAATGGAAGTTCATTTAAGGGTACGACCGCATCCTGCCCGAAATCTCTTCGATGCGAGAACCAGGCATTTGCCAACATCAATACAAGACCCATTAAGAGTCCCGGAAAAATACCCGCAAGGAATAGATCGCCAATCGACACATTAGAAACCAAAGCGTACAAAACCATTGGAATTGAGGGGGGAATAATAGGTCCAATAGTTGCTGTTGCAGCGGTGATTGCGGCAGCGTAGCCACGTGTGTAATGACCTGATTTCACCATCATTTCGATGATGATTTTCCCAATCCCTGCAGCGTCCGCGACAGCAGATCCTGACATACCCGAAAAGATCAAACTCGCGACGACATTTACATGTCCCAATCCGCCGCGAAATCGACCTACCAAGGCCACACAAAACTGAAGTAATCTATCAGTTATGCTCCCAATATTCATGATATTTGCTGACACGATAAAAAGTGGAACAGCTAATAATAAGAAGCCGTCGAATAAACGCTGAACCATCGTTTCGCCAGCGATTGCAAGATCCTGCCCGGAAACCCCAAGATAGACCACTACACCAGTGATAATCGCATAGGCGACAGGAACTCCAATTGCGGCAACCCCAAATAGAGTAATCAGACCAAAGATCAGTTCCGCACTCATGTCTCGTCCACCTCTGTGTTTTGGTTATTTGTGCGAAGTTCCAAAAAAATTCGAGAACATGATCGGATGATAATTGCAGCCATCAGAACCAGATACGGAAAGAACAGCCATTTTATCGCAATCTTGTCACCCGTAATTGGCATTCTGAGAGTTTGAAGCTTTTTCAAGTCCATAAGACGGTTGGCCATAATTGCGTCCCATGTCGCAGGCAGTGAAACTAACATGACCACAATCAAAATAATCGCGCCCAATACCGTCATGATTTTTCGTATTCGAGTTGGGACAGCTTGATAGAAAATATCGAATGCCACATGATCTCGTTCCCTAACCACGAATGAACAGCCGAAAAATATAAGCCATACCCAAATCAATGAAATTAGATAAACGGTCCATCGAAGCGGCTCTATTTCGCTCATCCAAAGGGATAGATTTGGAATAGGCATCCATTGACTTAGTTTGCCGGAATATCTGGTGAAAATTTGCAATAAAAAAATTATAAATATTGCCGCCAACGCTGTGGCGGCAATAGCTTCTGCAATACGAGTAAGTCTGTTCATTAAAGTCTTCAACTGACAGACCCCTCTGAAATTTAACAGTTAGTTACCTAACGCATTAATGCGCTCTAGAACGCCATCAGGCCAAGATGCCGCCGCTTCCGAACCTACGTACTGTGCCTGAACATGATCACGAAACGCAGCTAGGTCCGGCGTATAAATCTCTACTCCTTGGCTGCGAATAAAGTCCGCCAAATTGTTCTCTTTATCAAGCTGTTTCAGACGTCCCCATGCAGCAGCTGCATCCGCAGCACGTTGCACTGTTGCTTGTTGCGCAGGTGAAAGTTTATCCCAAACTTCCTTGGAAAATGCGATGTAGTTCAAGTCAACCAAGTGTGATGTAAGCGCGATCTGTTTTGTTACTTCATAAAACTTTTGATCAACAACAGTAGGCAAAGGGTTATCCTGGCCATCTACAGCTCCTGTCGACAACGAAGTATAAACTTCAGAGAAAGCCAACGGTGTTGGTGATGCACCTAAAGCTGCACCAAGAAACTGCCATGCGTCAGTTCCCGGCATACGGAGATTAACTCCAGCCAAATCTGCAGGTGTTTGCACATCAACTTCATCACGAGTGAAACGTAAGTTCACGTGGCGTTTTCCGAGATACATCACAGAAAGAAGTTTGACACCAAGCTCTTCTTCCGCTGTTTTTTTGAATGGCTCCATTAACGGATCATTGAAAACGCGCACCTGATGCGCAGCGTCCTGATGAACGTAGCCAGTCGCAAATATTGAAAATTCTGGGAAAAACTGTGCAAGTTCTTGTGCAGACGCAATCGACATGGTCAAGTTGCCACGACTGATGGCTTCAAGCTCAGTGCCTTGTGCGAACATTGTTCCGTTGTAGCCAGGTTGGTAATCTGCAAATTCTGCCACCATTGGGGCAAAAACATTAGCCATGGCGACAGAGCGCATATCTGTTTCAGATCCCGATGTTGCCAAAGTGAATGTCATATCTGCAGCATGCGCACTTGTCGCTAAACCACCTAGAATACCAGCGGCAGCGACTGCGCCCAGCGCTGCTCTTCGTGTAAGTTTATTTATCATCAAGTATCCTCCCGAAATATTAAGGTGCAAAATCGCACCCATCTTGATCATTAGATTTGAGCCGCGTGCAGTTCAGCAGCCCTCGTTTTGCCCATGTTGGACGATAGGTGAACCGTTTTACCGGTTCGCGAAGCTCTATGGATAGCGTCAACTACTTCTAAAGTTCGCACTCCTTCTGCGAGGGAAACCAGAGGCTTCTCGTCACCTCTAATAACCGCACAGAAATTCAGAATTTGGTTTACAAGTGGATCTGATTGCTCACATGGAACCGAGGTCGCGGATATAGGCGACCACCAGTCTGGCTCCGCAATGTGCGTCCAAAGTGTTAAATCAGGAACGGATAATGACCCCTCACTACCGCCAATTATATAACTACTCTCGGAGGTTCTGGGATAAATCGGATATTCCTTAGAGGTCATTTCCCAACTCCAGGGAGAAACAACACTGTCTGAAACGCTTATCGTGCCGATGACATCATTTTCAAAGCGCAGCACCGCAGAGGCGACATCTTCATTTTCGTAACCCCGTTTAGATAGGCACGCTTGCGCTTGTACGCTATTCACCTCTCCACACAGATACCTCATGAGATCAATATCGTGCACCAAATTTACTGAAACAGGCCCAGCACCCTTCTGCTTTCTCCAGGGAGTCGCATTGAAATAATCATCGGGCTTGTAGAACCAACACGTGCCACTTACTGCACGAATGTCACCAATTCGACCCTCTTCAATCAGTGATTTTGCCCTTTGTATCAGTGGATTGTGACGGCGGTGATGACCCACTAAAACCGGGACACTCAGCCCTTTGATGTCGCGCTCAAATTTTTGAGCTGACATAAGATCATCCGACACAGGCTTCTCAATTAAAACTGGTATATCTGCTGCGATGCACTCTAACGCTTGACTGATATGCAGTACGTTTGGAGTTGCCAGGACGATACCATCAGGTCTTGCCTTTACAATCATGTCCGAAAGATTTGAAAAAGTATCAGCTCCAGAAATTTGTGCGGTTTTTTTATCTTTCAAAAGCGGGTCTATGACAGCTACACACGACGCATCTTTGACCTGTTCAATTGCCTTTAGATGTCGGCGACCAACAAGACCCAACCCACACACAGCAAGTTTAACAGTGTTTATGGTAGACGGCGATTTCACAAAAATTCCCCTGAGTCGTTGCCCCAATCAGTGGGTTAAAGCACTGGGGTAATTGCTTAATATATATTTTTTATTTTTGCAATAATATCTTATATTTTTTATTTTATCGTATATTATTTGAAAAATCCATGACTGGAATAAAGCAGAAAGCTTGATATTGTATGGACATGAATAAGGCAGCAAATACTGTAAGGACTTCGACATACGAGCGAATAAAGCGGGACATTATTTTTGGTGTTTTGGCACCAGGAACAAAACTCAAACTGGATCGCTTGAAGTCTGAATACGAAACAAGTGTACCAACACTGCGCGAGGCACTGAACCGTTTGTCCGCAGATGGGTTTGTCCAGTCACCTGAACAACGAGGGTTTCTCGTTACACCTGTTTCCGCAGAAGACTTAGTGGAAATTGCCAATCTAAGAATACTGCTGGAATGTCACGCCCTCGAGCAATCAATAGAAGCCGGAGACACCGATTGGGAAGCTGACCTTGTAGCCGCTTACCACCGGTTAAACCTTATCGAGAAGCGAATGCAAAATGGGGAAAATTCTCAAAAAGAACTTTGGAAAAGATATGATTGGGAATTTCACCTTGCGTCAATTAAAGCTTGCTCTTCTCAAAATCTCTTATCTCTTCACTCAACAATATATGATAAATATTTGCGGTACCAAATGTTGGTGCTTACGTACCGTGGAGAGGCTGCTATAAATGAACACCATGAAATTTTTAACGCTGCGTTAGAAAGAGATAAAAAACGCGCCGTGGCAAACTTAGAAACACATATCAAAGAAGGTTTGATTCATACTCTTGCTGCAATGTGAACCCACCACCTTATTCAGTGTGTTCTTTCACTAGGTTGCGGACACAGTGTCGAACCCCGGAATCTCTCTCCAAAAATACGCGAAAAAGTGTGTGTAGTGATGAGGCAAAGTGCCGAGCTACGCGCGCGTGAGGGGCAGCTTGCATTATTTTTAGGGGACACAATTGGGGACAGAAAACGCCACCTCACCTTAAGTTATTGATAAGTTTCATATAACTGAATAATGGTGGCGGAGCGACAGGGATTCGAACCCTGGAGACGGTCTCCCGCCTACACACTTTCCAGGCGTGCGCCTTCGACCACTCGGCCACCGCTCCGTTATGGGGGGTTTAGACTGATTGCTTTGGGAATAT
>Ga0255754_10002082_pt1 | contig 15230 bp, 18 predicted proteins | sample 101ome_22_FD_179954 | JGI IMG/M metagenome (GOLD analysis project Ga0255754, IMG submission 179954) | Coastal salt marsh microbial communities from the Groves Creek Marsh, Skidaway Island, Georgia - 101412BT metaG (version 2) | ecosystem: Environmental > Aquatic > Marine > Intertidal zone >... | reverse complement strand
GCTTTTGTCATCTATTAAAGCGGAGATATTTCCGTCATTCATAATCTGATAAGCAACATCACCAATTTTGGGTTTTTTATTTTTAACAATTTTGTAGTTAGTGTAATCTGCAAAGATTTCGTAACTTCTAAATAACTTTTTTATTTGTAATTCCCAAGATATAGGGCTATCATAGCTGATTTCTAAATCTTTTAACTTAGAGTCATTTCCTCTTAAGAATAAATCATAATTAGAAACAAACTGCCAACAATCGTTATAGCCCCATATCTCTTTACTTTTTCGGGAATTTAATTCATCTTTCGCCTTTTCTAGCGCAATAATTCTTTCTTCTTCCGAATAATATTCTGTCATAAGATTCTCTATATTTTCTGTGCTATAAACATCCTTACAAGATCTGCTACAATATCGCTACGAACAATATCATCAACGGAAAATTCTACAACAGGTAAACTAATTCCTGTTTGTTTAATTAAGCTGCAAAATCTCATAAGATCCTTACCTTCTTTTACATCCGATTGAGCAGGATCACCCATAAGTATTAACTTAGAGTTTTCACCCAAGCGTGTACTAATAGCTTTTAGCTCATCCATGTTTAAATTTTGAGCTTCATCAACTAAAACAAGAGCGTTCTCGTAAGAACGCCCTCTAATAGTCTCAATCGGTTGTATTTCAATCTCACCTTTATTTATCATATACTGATATTTGGCTTTGCCAAAAGCTTTTTCTAAAACTTCTAACATTGGTAATAACCAAGGAGTCATCTTTTCTTGAATACTTCCAGGAAAGTGTCCAAGGCTTTTACCTGTAGGAACGTTAGCACGAGTTAATACAATTTTATCGTATTTACCTTGAAGATATAACTGTGCTACAGTTCCTGCACTACAATAAGTTTTTCCTGTTCCTGCACAACCAATTGTAACAGTAATAGGATACACTTTAATACTTCTTATAAGTTTATCTTGTTTTTCATTTTTAGGTATTACATGAAATCCAAGACGATGAACGTTATTTTTAGTAGCGTAGCGAGATTTTCTTTTTGACATTAATAGTCCTTGTTTTAAGGTTTAGTGGGCCATGTTACTGTAACAGGAAACCCTTCTTGCTGTGGTACATCACGCAAAGCCTGACGGTAATCTGTCTCAGCTTGGGTCATCGTGCGGTCACTTACAGCCCACCAATCGGTTTCTGCTAGGAGAGTGTTACGTTTTTCTCTTGCTTCTTCTGTACTAAGGCTGTAAGAGCCATCATCATTATATACACGTTCAGTCATTTTATTATAATCCCTTATAGCGTTGTAGTAAATGTTGCGCCGTTACCACATACGACCAGATTACCACCGCCTGTTGCCATAGCATTAACAGTAGCACCACCAGTTGGTGAGAAGTTTGCGGCCCAGTATTCACCAGTAGGGGATGTGTAAATATAGTTAGTAGCAATAGCTATATACTGGCTATTAGCAGAATCCCATACAACTTTATTAGTACCGCTCGGTACAGACATACTACTCTGTACTTGATAACCATTTGAGTTAGAAACATGGTAAAAATAGTAGTCACTACCAAAAGCTAAATCAGTTGAACTATTTATTGTTTTTACAAAGGCGTTACTATCCTGTTGCGGCCCACTATAAGAGGGGTTAAACGTAGGAGAGCCAAGAGGGTTTTGTATTTGAAAACCACCTACAACAACTTGGTTGGTGTTATAACCTGAATAGTGTCCATAGCCGAAGTTACCCATACTTTGTGAGCCACCTCCATACCAAGTACTGCCTTGGTTGTCACTATAAGATATACCCCAAGTCCCATAAGAACCTGTCCAACCATGCCCAGCAATAAAGCGGCCATCTGTTCTAGAACCTGTGTTTACACCGCTACCCCATACGTAACCAATACCTTGGACACCACCCCATCCACTATATAGAGCACGGTACGTCCAGTTCCCTGAACTTGTTGGGTTGCTTGCAATGTACATATGCCTACTGCTAAAGAGAATCCATTTTTGCGCTGCTTCATACCATCTTAGCTTGTTAGTGTAATAGGTATTAGATGCTGCTGATGGCAATGTATATGAAGACCAGCTAGTTCCATTTGATGAGTAGTAAACAGTGTAAGGGTTTGTTGTTTGATCTAGCATTACAAAGTAACCATTACCATACTGAAGGTTGGAAAAGGCCTTTGACAATGTTGCTTCGAACTGTAACCCTGACGCTATTGAAATATCACCAGAGCCTAAAAGACTGTTACCGCCTACGGTCTTTAAACCTCCTACGCTGCTTGTTAGGTTTTGACTGTTATCTATGACGGTTACACCGCCTACTTGTATAGCCATCTTCGTATCTCCTTATACTATTAGCTATTGATTTGTTCTTTAAGAGCATTAATTTGCTCTTGTTGTTCTTTAATTGCTTCTACAAGATGACCAATAAGTCCAATGTAATTAACAGACTTAATTCCATCATCATCGTTTGTATTAACCAAGTCTGGCAAAATAGGTTCTACTTGCTGTGCAATAAACCCTGAAGCTTTAGTTCCAGTATCTTTCCAATTAAAAGACACGCCGTTTAGTTTACAAATATCACTTAAGGCATTTTCAATTGGATTAATGTTTTCTTTAAGACGCTCATCTGAAGTACTGTTTAAGTCACCACTTACAAGAACGTGTGGTGAGCTATTCTTAACTTCTAAACGCTCTGAGCCTCCCACAACAACACGCCACTGATCTCCTGCATGATACTGAGTATAAGTGTTAGTATCACCATAAGAGTAAATTGCACCATCAACATAAAGGTTAGAAAATGTTGGGCTGTTATTTGTATTAAGAGACTGGTTGGCAGTAAAGGTTGTATACCCTGCACCATTAGTTAGCTGGTTGTTGTTTGTGATGTAGTTAGCGTTTGTTGCACCAGTATACCCAAGGTCAGCTAGGGTAAGGACACGTGTACCCATGCTAGTGATAACACCATCTGTAACGTAGATGTTATCAATGATGGTAGAGCCTGATGTATTGATGTCAGTGTCTGTACCAATGATAGTGTTGTAAGTACCAGCTGCTTGTGCGCCTACGTCAGAATAAGAAAGTGTCTTAGAAGCTAGCCCTGTTACATGACCATAAGTATCAAGTGTTACGTCTTGTATTACAGTCGCACCACTATTATTAACGGAAGACTGACTAGAAGTGTCATCATGGCTTATGCTTATCGTTGTGTTGCCACTTTGATTAGCCGTGAATGTACCACTGCCACCAAGCGCACCTGTACCTTCAACAGTTAAGGTTCCGTTACCCACTGAAACTGTTCCAGTTCCAATAGACTGAACGTGTCCATAGGTATCAAATGTGATATCTTGAATGAACGTGTTACCACTATTGTTACTATCCGTTACCGAACTTGTATCAGCGTGGCTTAGAGTTACGTTACCTGTACCACCACCAGAAAGACCGCTTCCTGCTGTAATAGTCTGGTCATCTTTAGCGCTTGTTTCAATGCCATTAAGCTTCGTTAATAAAGCATCAGTAAAAGCATTTGTATTAGAATTACTTTCATAAGCTATCTTAATTTCACTTGCTGTTTGGTCTCCAGTTGCACCTGATTCAATGCCGTTAAGTTTAGTATGATCTGCGTCTGTAAAGACATTACTATCAGTTGCACTTTCGACAAGAGCACGGATTTCACTGGCAGTTTGATCACCAGTTGCACCGCTTTCAATGCTATCTAGCTTTGATCCATCGCTTGCTACGTCACGACCATCTACTGTTCCTGTAACTGTAATATTGTTAAAAGTTACGTTAGAAGATGTTGCTACGTCTTGTCCAATAGAGAATACAGTACCATCAAGTGTTATACCTGTTCCTGCAGTATAAACCGCAGTTTCAGCAATAACTGTAAATGTAATAGCAGTAGTACCAAAAGTAATAGTTCCTGCTGTATTCATCACATAGAGTTCACCAGCACCTGTATCACCCTCTTTAACAAAGAAAGCGTCACCTTCACCAAAAGCTTCTGGATCAGATGTGCCATAGCTATCGGCATCTGTGGCACGAGTAAGTACCCAGTTAGTAGAACCTGATCCTACATTAGTAACTGTATAAACACCATTGTGTGCTGCGTTAGTTTGGTTATACACCAATACACGATCAGCAGAGTTTAATGTTACACCATCAATCACTAGTGCAGCTTGTGTACCTGCATTAGTAAGTGTAGCACCTACACCAGAAGAACCGTTGTTATATGTAGCATTTAAGTTACTTGGTGATTCAACACGTACAGGATCATGGTAGTGAATACCTGCTGCTGCAATAGTATCAACATACTCTTTTGTTGCTGCATGTAAAGCATTAGTAGGGTCTGCATGTAAAGTTAAAAACCCACTCATAGTGTCGCCTGAACGACTAACTTGAGTTGTAAGATCTACAGTTGACCAAGTATAGTCACTTCCACTCCACTCAAGATATTGTCCTGAAGAAGCGCCAGAAACATTAATATGTGCGTCTACTAAAGGTTCAACATTGGCTGCATCTGTTACGTCTGCACTCGCCTCAATACCTGCTAACTTAGTTTTCTCAGAATCAGTAAATGCATTTGTATCTGCCTCAGATTCATAGGCAGTCTTTATTTCTGCACCTGTTTGATCCGCAGTAGCTCCTGCCTCGATACCATCTAGTTTTGCACCATCTACTGATACATCACGACCATCTACATTACCTGCTGTGATAATCCCTGCAAAAGTAGGAGTATCAGTGGTAGCAACACCTTGATCAAGAGCTTTGACAGAAGCTTCAGATGTTAGCTCAGAGTCCATTACGGCCCCTGCTGCTTCAACATTAGTTGCGTCTGTAACATCCGCTAAGGCTTCAATACCTGATAGCTTAGTCTTTTCAGCATCTGTAAAGGCATTTGTGTCAGCTTCACCTTCATAAGCAGTTTTAATCTCTGCGCCCGTTTGATCTGCAGTAGCTCCTGTTTCAATACCTGCTAGTTTAGTAAACTGAGCATCAGTGAAAGCATTAGCTTCTGCCTCATAAAGAGCCTTTATTTCAGAACCTGTTTGGTCTGCTGTGGCATTAGCTTCAATGCCAGAAAGTTTAGTTTGTTCTGCATCTGTAAAAGCATTTGTGTCTGAGTTATTTTCATATGCTGTTTTAATATCAGAGTCAGATCTTGGAATCGGGAAGCCACCTGCAGTAGAACCGTCATGTACAACGAGGGTATCTTTATCTGTGTCTACGGTTACTTCACGAACTGCACCCGTAAAAGTTGAGTGCTCAGTGGTAGTCCCACCACGAAGTTGTAATAATTTACTCATTTTTATAGACCTCCAAAGTCTAGCTGAAGGTTAGAACCAGAAATGGTACCTACGTTTGTCATATCATTATCTTGAGCATCTAGTGTGCCACCTAGTTGGGGCGTTGTATCGCTAACAATATCAGAAATACCTGCTGAAATCGAAGCAAATACACTACCTGTATAAAACTTTAGTGTATTGGCTACACTATCATACCACAAATCTCCTGGAGAAGGACTACTAGGAGCTGTTGCTGAAATAACATATTGTGTAGCATAACGATTAATGTCGCTCATATAAGGCGCAATTGTATTTACACTAACGATATTTGTCCCAACGGTATTAACATCTGTTATAGAAGCTGCAACGGTAGTAACGTCACTAATATCTGTAGCCACCGCAGTTACATCTGCAATAGCGTCTCCAACAACAGTAATTGAGCTTCCGCTACCTGTTGTAACAGTATCAGTAATTGATCCTAGATCTTCTGAATAAACCAGATCTCCTGCTACAATATTAATAGCAGTCTGATCTGCTGCAGAAGGTGCTGTTGCTTGCCATACACTATTAGTAGTATTATAAGCTCTTAGCTCATTGTTAGTTGTATTCCACCACAGATCACCACTATCCAAAGAAGTTGTAGGTGCTGATGCTGAAATACGATACTTATTAGCAAAGCTATTAACGTCACCAATGTTAGTTGCAACAGTATTAATATTAGTAGAATTTCCTGCAACTGAAGTTACGTCTGATGAAATCCCTGCTACTGTAGTAACATTACTTGATATTGTTGAAACAGTATTTACATCTGTTGAAACACCTGCTACTGTAGAAATGTCTGCTTCATTAGCAGAGACACTAGTTACATCAGCGGAAATCCCCGAAACAATAGAAACATCAGAACTAATTCCTGAAACAGTTGTTACATCAGAAGAAATACCTGAAACGGTATTAATAGCTGTTTGATCACTGCTTGTAGGTGTTGTACGCAACCAAGAAGTTGTACCTAAGTCGTACACCTTCATAATGTTATTAGTTGTATCAAAGTACAAGGCACCGTCAATAAGAGCGTCACCGTCATTATCAAGAGTAGGATCAGAAGCTTTTGCGCCTAAGTAACGATCATCAAAGCTATCATAACTAGCTGCTGCTGCTGCCGCTGAAGCCGCTGCATTACTTTCTGAGGCAGCTGCATTAGTTTCCGAAGTACTTGCATTAGATTCTGAAGTAGCCGCAGCAGACTCACTTGCAGCTGCGTTTGATTCAGAACTTGCTGCCGCTGTTTCGGAAGATGCTGCCGCAGTAGCCGAAGCTGCCGCCGCCGTTGCACTAGAAGCTGCCGCTGAAGCACTGTTGGAAGCACTTGTTGAAGGTGCAACCCAAGCAGAACCACTAAAGACCTTTAGTTCATTAGTTGTTGTATTGTAATAGAACGTACCAGTAACTAAAGCATTACCATCATTATCAACTACTGGATCTGAACTCTTATTACCTAAGTAACGATCGTCAAAGTTATCATAAATAGTTTGTACTTGAGACAAAGCTGTAGCTGCATTACTTTCACTAGTTGCAGCATTAGTCGCCGAAGTAGCAGCGTTAGTTGCACTTGTAGACGCACTTGATTGGGAGTTTGCTGCGTTAGCTTCTGATACAGCCGCTGCAGAAGCAGAAGCCGAGGCATTACCTTCAGAGGTTGCTGCATCGTTAGCATAAGATAGTGCATTGCCTTCTGCTGTTGAGGCGTTACTTTCGGAAGTCGCCGCATTTGACTCAGAAGTAGCTGCGTTAGTTGCACTTGTAGCCGCCGCTGTAGCACTATTTGCGGCTGCTGTTTCAGAAGTAGCTGCGTTTAACTCAGAAGCAGCTGCATTAGTCTCAGAAGTCGAAGCGTTAGCTGCAGAAGTAGCTGCATTTGTTTCTGATGTAGCTGCATTAGTCTCAGAAGTCGATGCATTTGTTTCTGAAGTGGCTGATGCAGTTTGGGATGCAAGAGCATTAGCTTCAGAGGTTGCCGCATTAGTCTCAGAGGTAGCCGCATTGGTTTCTGAAGTAGATGCATTAGTCTCTGCTAGTTCTGCTGCTGTCTGAGCTGTTTCTGCCGCTGTCTGAGCCGCTTGTGCTTCTGATACTGGATATTCCCAGGCTGTGCCATTGTATACACCAAGGCTACTACTTGTAGTATCAAAGTAAATAGCTCCTGTTAAAAGGGCATCACCGTCATTGTCTACTGTAGGTGCTGAAGTTTTATGGCCTAAGTAACGATCATCAAAACTATCATAAAGAGCTTCTGTAGCTGCAATATAAGTTGAACCGCCAACATTAGTTGTTGAAACAACATTCCCCGCAGAATTTGAAATAACAACAATAAGATCACCATCTTCATTCATTGTTACACTAGTAACAGAATCACCTTTGCTGCCTTGCCCACCTGTTCGGGCTAGACTTGCTTGGTATTGCTGTTGATTAATCGTAAGATCATATGCCATCTTATGTAGCCTCCGTAGGTGAGTAACAAACCTCTAACAGACCTCTAATTGGTTTCCAAATTTGTTGTGCATCCCCTGTACCAGTATCGGCAATTTTTAAACCAATAAAACCATAGATAGGTTGATCTGGTTCTGGGGTTGTTGACCAAGTATCAATAACAGTTGATGGAATTACAATATCAAATTGATTATCTGTCGGGTCATCATCTACGATTGGAAGCGTAATAACTGCTCCTGCAGGTTGTGGGTCTGTAGGTTTTTCCCCTGAGCCTTGGATGTTAGCTGCTTCCACTACTTTTGCTGTAATTGTATAGCCAGAAAGGTTAGTTAACCAGCTAGCTACTATGTCTAGACGAGTTTGCTCGCCATGTATTACAGAGACTAGTACAGCACCGTCATCTGTAATTAGGTCTTGTGAACCAGACGTTATTTTAGAACGTGGCATAGTATTTCCTCCTGCCGATCCTCAGATGGGCTTAAGTGTTATTATTGTTATTATTTCCGCACTATTCTTAATACTATAAAAAGAAGGGAGCATAAGCCCCCTTGCTTTGTTTTTATTATGGTTTAGCGAATTCCGCCACCTGTGCGGCCTGTACCACGGCGTGAAGTACGCCCCATTGCAGTACGAGCACGAGCTATTGCTGATGAAACTGTATTTGTTGCACGGTTCTTGCCTTTGCGTGCCTGTGCTGAAGCTCTACGAGCTTTTGCCAAAGCTGCTCGGCGAGCAGAAGTAAACTGAAATTTAACTTTACCCACTGCACGTTTAGCTTTCATTAGCTTTGCGCCACGAGCTTTCTTACGTGCCATACGAGCACGCATTCCTGCAACACCTTCAGTTCCTACTGAGGTTCTGTTACGAGCTGCTGATTTTGCTTTACCATAGGCACGACCAATTGCGTTGCCAATGCGGGACTGTGACCCCATTTTACGTTTTGCCATTTGTTTATTCCTTTATTAATAAATATTTAACGATTTTGTTTGCGCATTTGTCTTGCTTTAGCAAGTGCTCTTTTACGAGCTGGTGTAAATACATATTTTTTACGCATACCTGATGCTGCTATAAACTTACCACTACGAAGCTGACCAGTTCTTTGAATACCAAGACCTGTCTTCTTAGCAATAGTTCCAAAAGTTTTTGCTCTGTTAGAAGCCTTAACTCGCTTAGATGCATTTTGTGCATTAATACGTTTACGCATTTGTGCAGTAGTTTCTTTGCCGTATTTTTTACGAGCAATACGAGTCTTTACTGCACCAACTACACGACCCGCTGTAGCACCAAATAAACCTTTTCTAGTACGAGACTTTGTGCCTGTACGAGCCTTGACATTTCTTTTAATGCCTTTAGGTGCGCCCGCCGCCATACCTGCTAGAGTTGCATACCCTAAGGTCATTTGATTTGCAACATTGCTTAGAGAAAGGCTGCCACGTCTACCAGATACTGTTTTACGTAAAACACCTTTTACTTTTGCTCTATCACGGTAATCACTAACATCAAATCCTGCTTTCTTTAAAGTTTTGTCAATAGTACCTGATGTTATTCCTTTACCTACGTTATAAAACAAGCTAGTGTTTACTTTAGCCTGATTGTAACGTCTAAGAAGTTTGCTTTTCAGCCGATCTATAGAGTCGCCCTGCTTATAAGCACGTTTGCCACCACGACCGCCTTTGTAGCGAGAGGCAATTTCTTGCTTTTGAACACTTTTAAGATATTTATTAATAGAATTAACTGTGGTTGGGGAAATCTTCTTTAATGGTTTGTCTGCCATTATTTTATTCCTTCTTTGCTGTGTTATTAGAAATTAAAGCCACGCTTAACGACTTTAGTTCCTGCTCTGATTGGATATAGATATTCTACTGCATAGCGCAGTGCATCTGTCCAATGTTCAATACCTTCTTTTTTATCAATCGTGGCACTATCTGGGTTAGACTCTACCCACTGTGTACGCTCTAGAGACTTAATGGTATTAACACACTTAGGATGAACTAGCATGTCAATATCACCATTGGCGTTCTTAAACTTTTTATTCACAGCTGCTACTGAGTCTACAATCGGTGGAGCTTTTGTATGTGCTCTGGTAAATATACCGTGTGTCTCTAGGATCCTGAAATCAGTAACACCGACAGCAGCTGAAGTTTTTCTCGCCCTCCCAGCAGGATCAGGATAAGAAATGATACGATGATCATTATACTTTTCCTTAAGCGCTCTTGCTAGGGTTTCAGTATCGGGGTGTCCTTGCATCTCATCCAGTATTTGGATTTGATTTCCCCGAATAGCAAAGATAACTGAGGCCATGATTCCAACGTTAAAGTCAATAGCGACATGAACGTCTTCACCTTCCTCAAAATTTTGAAGTGTATTGTCAATATGCTCTTTACGATTAAACGTATAAAACACATTATTACCTGAATCTTCAAAGCTTGCAGTATATTCTCTAGCAAACTTTAAGGGGTCCAGTGTTAGCTTTACCCTTTCAATCTCCTCTTCATCTAAGAAAGGAGAATCCTTGTATGTATATGTATAACTTTTCCAGTCATCATCATAATCTTGTCTGTTATACATCTCATAGAAATAATCATAACCACTGGGAGTACTAATAATAAGTGCTCGACCAGAGTTAGCGTTAAACTTTTTAGCGTTCATAGGAGACCAACGAGTAGCAACACAAGGTTGTATAATTGATTCCCATGACTCTTTAAGGTTCATACCAGCACCCTTCCAAGAAGTAACCTCATCGGCTACTATAAAATACTGGCCTGTACCCCGCATACGTTGTGATGCTTCATAAGACCAAAGCTTAAGCTGAACGTTATTTGGAAACCAAAATTGTCCTGCTGCTTTAGAAGCCTTATCAGCAAAGTCCTCCATACCCAGTTGCCAAGCTATCAGTGGATAGTAAATATCTACTGCTTGGCTGTAGGTAGGGGCAATGAGGGCTACGTTCTTATTAGGAACATCCTCATCTAAATTCATTAATTCTTGTACTGCTATAATAGCCGCTGTAGCTGCTAAGTAAGACTTGCCAAAGCCTCGACTAGCATTAACTACTGCATAACGATTACTCTTATTTACAAATAAATCTCTAATAACTTCTGACTGTTTCTCATGTAACTTTATCACTTTTTACGACCTAACTTTTTCTTGACCTTTTTGGGCTGTTGGGAAAATTGTTTTCCCTTCTTAAGATCAGCTCGCTTTTTTCTAGTGGTGGAGGCATACTGTGCTTTGGTAAGCTTTTCACGATCCCTTTTAGGCAAATAACGCTCACCAGTAGCATCTTTACCAAGAACACTATTCTTACCACTCTTAGTACCCCAGTCTTGTTTAGTCCATTTAGTCATAGACTTCTGAGCTGCTGTTTTACCACCAGTGTATTTACCGCCCATGTCTTTATAGTATTTAGCGGCTAATTGCATGGCTCTAGCAGAATGTTTACCACCCATACGAGCTTTAGCTTTAGCCTTTGCTCTTTCCCAAATGCGTGGATTTGCTCTAGCCATTACTTTTTCCTTCCACTCTTATGAGTAGCACCCTTCATAAGCTTTCCATTAGGCATGTAGTGATAACCTTTAGGTGCCTTTTTCTTTGGCTTTGCGCTTGTTGGGCTTTTTCTTTTTGCTTTTCTGTTGTGATAGGACATTTTTAACGTACTCCTCACCTATGCGTTTATGTCTAGTCATGATGAGTACTTTTCCTTTGTCATCATAATAAACATATTTCTTCACATATCATTACCTTTCATATCAAACATACCTTCATGGTCACGCCCAATATACTTAAGTTCTGTCTCGATAGCTGCTATTCTTTGCTTTAGCCTGTTAATATCATTAAGTGACATAGATAGCCCTTCTAGCTCGTCCCAGAGATCATCGTTGTCATCCCAAATGTGGCCTATTTCCATAGCATTATCTTGTACGTCTCTTTTAAGATTAACATTATCTTCTATAGCCATTTTAGAGCCTAGTTGATTAACAGTCTCTTCTAAGTTAGCAATAGTAGCAGCTTGTTGGGATACCCACCACACACCACCTGCTAACTGTGCTGCCATAGCTAACACTAAAGCAATAGGTAGTTTTAAGTTTTCCATGTTACCACTTTCCTTGTGCTACACCAATATAATAAAAGATTAATATCATCATACCAAGACCAAGACCAAAAATAGCTAGTCCTGCAGTCCAGTTAATAATAGCATCCATACGTTGCTGTTTAGCATATAACTCTTGTTTACGTTTACGTCTCATACTTGCTTCTATCTGTAATACTTCTTCCCAAGCAGAAGGGCCATAATGCCAAGAGATATGATCTTTGATCTCTTTACGCATCTGTTCCATTTTCTTCTTGTGTGCAAATATTTCAAGGGCAGTTTCTTCATCACTGCCTTTAAACGTCTTTTGCCACCACGGAGGGTTTTTAGCTCTCTCTTCTAAGTTAGTAAAGTCACTAAAAGCCTTACCCCAAGTGGATAGTTGGCTAGTCATGTCTTGTAAGTCTTTTCCAGCGCCTATAGCAGCCTTAATAGTCTTAAAAGCACCAGCCGCAAGAGTTACGCAGCTAATAGGATCCATCTTAGTTTGACCTAGATTTTTCCATCATTTCACGAATGGCCTTAATGTTCTCATCTATACGAGCATTAAGCACCTTTAACTCTTGTGTTGTTTTCTCCATCTCATTAAGACGTATTTCATGTCGTGCAATATCACGAGCATTTAATTCTACGTTAGCATCAAGATTAGACATATACCATATAACACCAAATGTTTGTATTGCAATGGCTAAAATAAACGTTATAGGTACACTTTTAGACAAGTGCCAAGATTCCTCTGCTTTATTCATTGGAAGTATCCTCTTTTTCTTTTTCATTAGTATCTGTGAGTAGAATGCTAATAGGTTTCTTTTCAGTAACCTCTTGTTCAATTTTATCAGGGATCTTCTTATAACCATACTGCATAAGGTTATTAATAAGTGTACCTTGTGTAGCGGTCATCTGTGCATAAGCACCAGAAGTATGCTTACCAATTTCTTCTAAATAGTCTAACTTAGATTGTATCTCTTGATACTTTTTAACCATCATCTCAATAGGATCAAAACCAAGCTCCTCAAGCTTACGTACTGATGCCATAGAGTTAATGTTTTTAGACCCTTTAGGACGTCCACTCCCAGGCTTACGGCCTCCAGATTTATCTTTGCGGTTGTCTGGCATTGTGACCTCCTTTCAGGTTTTTCAAAGTTCTATTTGCCAAGATATAAAAAATTTTAAAATATTTATCCATTACTTTCAGTAACTTAAGGGATACTAACAGTAAGTCATTGTTTTTATTTAAAAAAGATTATTTAGTTTTTCCAAATAATATTATTTATCTTTCCAAAATAATACTTGAGTTACTTTGCAAGATTAAGTCAAAAGCTGATGTAAGTCTTGCATTATTAGAGCGCATTGTGCCTCTAACATCTATATCAGATTTCTCAGGTATTTTAACTGGGCAAGCAAAGTCATAAACATACTGTCCTCCAGTACCCGAAACTTCTAAGCTGTGACCAATTCTGAAAGAGTCTTGTCCAAAGTAACGTACAAACATATTCACTGTAGCATCAGCTCCTGCTTGACAGGTTGCAGTACCTTTCATAAGATATCCAGTGTACCCTGCAGGGACCGTATAAATAGCCATAAGAGTTTGACCCTTGCCAGCAGTAATTTTACAAACAGTTACAGCACTTACTTGAATTAGTATATCATCTACATTAGTAGCACCATCTTCAATAAAGGCACGGTAAACACGAATAAAAGAATTAGTTGTAGTAGAAGTTGTAGAAGAACTAACAACAACACTTTCTGTTTGTTCATTGTAGTTAGCATCTAAGCCAACAATAGTTACAGTCTTCCCAGAATCACTAGAATTAACAGCAGGAATATCCAGAGTAGAAGCACTATTGAAACTGCTCCAAGGATAGTTAGTATCATCGACATCCCAAATACTTCCTGATTGGTTTTGTGACATAGCATTAACAGCACCAAATTTATGCACTGACTTATGCCCATCAACTTTGCCTTTGCCTACCTTCAATCCAAAAGGTTCTGTATGGAATTGTGAAAAGTTCATAATTAAAATCCTTATTAATAAAAAATAAATAAAAAACAAGAACTTAAATTATAATCTTAAATTCTTACACTAAGGATACCAAAGTGATACTTAATAACCCCCCGAAAAGAGTTACATGAGTATACTCGGTGGGTACTATCGGGGGGCATACAGAGCATCTCTTTTCAAGTACCAGTAAGAGAGTCCTTTAGTATCACTTTGGCAGAGCCTTAGCAAAGTTATTCTTAAACGTCAGGTATTATTTTTCAGATATTTATCTGGCAAAATTACTGGAAAACCCTTGATAAGTTTTCTCATTAAGAGTTTAAGAACTTTTGCTCTAAGTTTCCTAGCATAAGCATAGTGGTTATTTCTCATGAGGCTTACTCACAACAAATTCATAAAGACTTTCTGCATTCTTTTTAATTTCGTCTGGGGTGTACATTACAGGCACATAATTCTTCCATGCCTTTAATGCTTCTTCTGCATTGTCTTTATAAGTTTCCATTGCTTTCTCAGCAATAGTCATGTTGGTTTCATAAGCTTTATCCATCATGTCTTTAGCCATTGCAAGTACGTCATAACGGATTTGATAAGGATTTTTAGTGTATTTTTCCATGTGTGTGTTCTTTCTGTGTGTGTTATTTAATTTGAATTGTAAGTGGCTTATTCTCTTCAGGAATAATTTCCTCAAGTGATATACTTAATAAACCATTGACCATATCTGCGTCAATTACTTTAATATGTTCACCAAGCATAAAGCTCTTTTCAAATCTTTTTGAAGAGATACCTTTAAATACATAGTCTTTAGCTTCCTCTAAAGGCTCTCCTGTTACTCTTAAAATTTTATCTTTGACCTCAATCGAAATGTCTTCTTTTGCAAAGCCAGCTAAAGCCATTTCAATTTTAAACTTATCATCTTCCTTGATAATATTATGAGGAGGATACTTTGGAATATTGCCTCCAAAGGTTTCCATATCTCTCATCAAACGGTCAAATCCTAAAAAATAATCTTTATTAAGCATTATATTTCCTTTCTAAACCCTTTCGGCGTTTATTTTAAGTTTATTTTACTTGCATACAAATAGCTTGCAAGTTAGGAGGGAAGTAACCATTACCCCCACCGACTTCACTGCTAAGAATCTCTCTAGCAGCAAAGCATTCCATGTGTGTCTCAAAGACACCGTTACCAACAGTCATAACATGACCATTATTGTAACTAATAAAAATTAATATCCATTTCATTTTAATATCAAAAAAAAAAAAAAAATTTACCCCGACTCCCCCAGCAGCTCCCCGAAGGGAACCACCAGAGGAGCCGAGGCCAAATTACCACTTGCGGCGTACCTTCCAGTACACCCAACATTCTAAACAGTGGCCTTTT
>Ga0255754_10002080_pt1 | contig 15230 bp, 11 predicted proteins | sample 101ome_22_FD_179954 | JGI IMG/M metagenome (GOLD analysis project Ga0255754, IMG submission 179954) | Coastal salt marsh microbial communities from the Groves Creek Marsh, Skidaway Island, Georgia - 101412BT metaG (version 2) | ecosystem: Environmental > Aquatic > Marine > Intertidal zone >... | reverse complement strand
CAGCGTGCCCATCGAGCGCGCCCGTCCGCCGCTGCCCCTCCCCCGGACCGGACCGGGTATTTTTTACGAGTCATGACTCGCCGATAAACCAGGCCCGAGTTTGGAAAGTTTTCCCGCCCACCGAAACAACGTCATCTGCGCTCGGTGTGCGTGTCCGAGGGTGGTTTGATGGGTCGTGACTCGTTGACCGACCGACGGGGTCGGAGGACGAAACTCGACTCAGCGCGACGCGGGCGGTGCCGCAGCGCGCGCGCGCGATCGACACATCGCGACGGGTGACACCGCACGGCGCGAAAACTGCGAACGCACCCGAATTTCTTCCACGCACACGCGCACGCCTCGTCGCACGCGTCTCGAAAGGAAACGCTCGGAACACTCGCGGGTCGGTCACACTCCCGGATTCAAGCAGGACTGAAGCATGTTTGCGAGGTCCCTGACGGTGGGCGCGACGCCGACGACGGCGCGCGCGAGAGCGACGACGAGCTCGACGCGCGGAAGAACGGTCGCGGCGGTGCCGACGATGATGGCGACACGCGGTGCGACGTCGAGCGTGGCGCTCGGTGGCGCTAGAACGGCGTACGGCGGCGCCAACAGCGGCGCGCTTCGCGCGCGCGCGCGAGCGATGCCGACCCTAGGCGGACGACGCCGGTCGGGTTTGGTTGTCGAGGCGATGTTTGAGGTGCGTTTGACGACGCGAAGAGAAGCGAATTGGGGACAATAAATTTCGTTGCGCGTGACGCGCGTTTCGTTCGCCGCGCGCGACGCGGAGGCGCGAGACGCGGACGACGATGTCCGATGATGTAGACTGACGCGAGAGGGGTGCGGTTGTTTTATCGCGAACGCAGCGCTTCACCGAGAAGGCCATCAAGGTTGTCATGCTCGCGCAGGAGGAAGCGAGACGATTGGGCCACAACTTTGTCGGTACCGAGCAGGTAAGTTTTAGAATGCGATCGATCGCGGGTTGGATTTGGTCGCGCGCGAACAGAGCGGAGACGGACGACGACGGGCGCGACGCGAAGGCCGCGCGCGCATCTTGTCTGGCTAGGTTTTAGTACCCGCGAACGGCGCGTGATGGAGGGAACATGACGCGAGTTTGGGACGTGCTTCGACGTGGATCGGAGCTGGCAAACGAAGATGTGTCATATGTTCGCACGTGCGCGAACGGAAGGCGACGTTTTGAGAGGGCGACGGTGTACTGACGGTTAATGTTTGTCGTCTTCGCGCGCGCGTAGATTATGCTCGGCCTGATTGGCGAAGGTACTGGTATCGCCGCCAAGGTGCTCAAGTCGATGGGTATCTCGTTGAAGGAAGCTCGTATTGAAGTTGAAAAGATCATCGGCCGTGGTTCTGGCTTTGTCGCGGTGGAGATTCCGTTCACCCCGCGTGCCAAGCGCGTTCTTGAGCTCGCGCTCGAAGAAGCGCGCCAACTCGGCCACAACTACATTGGTACTGAGCACTTGTTGCTCGGTTTGCTTCGTGAGGGTGAAGGTGTCGCGGCTCGAGTTCTCGAGAACCTCGATGCCGATCCGGCTAAGATCCGCTCCCAAGTCATTCGCATGGTTGGTGAGACTCAAGAAGCTGTCGGCGCCGGTGCCGGCGGCGGTCAAGGTGCCCAAGCCGGCTCCAAGACGCCGACCCTCGAAGAGTTCGGTAGCGACCTTACCAAGAAGGCTGAGGAAGGCAAGCTCGACCCGTGCATCGGCCGCGCGAACGAAATCGTTCGTGTTACCCAAATTCTCGGTCGCCGTACCAAGAACAATCCGTGCTTGATTGGTGAACCGGGTGTTGGTAAGTCCGCCATTGCCGAAGGTCTCGCGCAAAAGATTGCGGCGAACGACGTGCCGGATACCCTCGACTCCAAGCGCATGATGACCCTTGACATGGGTCTCCTCGTTGCTGGTACCAAGTACCGTGGTGAGTTCGAAGAGCGTCTCAAGAAGCTCATGGATGAAGTCAAGAGCGATGAAAACATTATCCTCTTCATTGACGAAGTCCACACCCTCATCGGCGCCGGCGCTGCCGAAGGTGCCATCGATGCGGCGAACATCTTGAAGCCGGCCCTTGCCCGTGGCGAACTCCAGTGCATCGGTGCGACCACCATTGATGAATACCGTAAGCACATCGAAAAGGACCCGGCCCTCGAGCGTCGTTTCCAACCGGTGCAAGTTCCGGAGCCGAGTGTGGACGAAACCATCCAAATTCTCCGCGGTTTGCGCGAGCGCTACGAGCTTCACCACAAGCTCAAGTACTCCGATGATGCTTTGATCGCGGCGGCTAAGTTCTCCAGCCAATACATCTCTGATCGTTTCTTGCCGGATAAGGCGATCGATCTTATCGACGAAGCTGGTTCTCGAGTGCGCCTCTCCCACGCTGCACTCCCGGAGGAAGCCAAGGAGCTCGACAAGGAATTGAAGGCTTTGATGAAGGAGAAGGACACCGCCATCCGTGCTCAAGATTTCGAAGCCGCTGGTGGCCTTCGTGATCGTGAAGTCGAACTTCGCGCGCAGATCAAGCAAATCACTGAGCGCAAGCAAGAAGAGAACAAGGCGAAGGCTGAGTCTGGTGACGAGTCTGGCCCGACGGTCCAGGAGCAAGACATTGCTGACATTGTCGCCTCCTGGACTGGTATCCCGGTCGACAAGGTGTCTTCCGATGAAGGTGCTCGCTTGATGGACATGGAAGAGACCCTCCACAAGCGCTTGGTTGGCCAAGAAGAAGCCGTTGTTGCGTGCGCGCGCGCCATTCGCCGCGCCCGTACCGGCTTGAAGAACCCGAACCGCCCGGTCGCGTCCTTCATCTTCTCTGGTCCGACTGGTGTTGGTAAGTCCGAACTTGCTAAGTCCCTTTCCTCCTTCTATTTCGGCTCCGAAGAAGCCATGGTTCGTCTCGATATGTCTGAATTCATGGAACGTCACACTGTTTCCAAGCTCATCGGTTCCCCGCCTGGTTATGTCGGTTACTCCGAGGGTGGTCAGCTCACCGAAGCTGTCAGACGTCGTCCGTACACCCTCGTCCTTTTCGATGAGATTGAAAAGGCTCACCCGGATGTGTTCAACATGATGCTTCAAATCCTTGAAGATGGTCGCTTGACCGACTCCAAGGGCCGCGTTATTGACTTCAAGAACACCCTTATCATCATGACGTCCAACGTTGGTGCGTCTGCGATCGAGAAGGGTGGCGGGGGCTTGGGTTTCCAACTTGATGACAACCAGGAAGATCAATCCTACAACCGCATCAAGAGCTTAGTCATGGAAGACCTCAAGAACTACTTCCGACCGGAATTCCTTAACCGTCTTGACGAAATCATTGTGTTCCGTCAACTCAACAAGCAAGAAGTTCGTGAGATTGCGTACATCATGCTTGATGGTGTGTTCAAGCGTCTGAAGGAGAAGGACATTACTCTCGAATGCACGGAGCGCTTCAAGGATCGTCTCGTCGACGAAGGTTTCTCTCCGGCTTATGGTGCTCGTCCGTTGCGTCGTGCCATCATGCGCTTGCTTGAAGACAACCTCTCCGAGAAGATGCTCACGGGTGAGATTACGGAGGGTTCGTCGTGCATCATGGATGTTAACGCGGAAGGTGAAATCACGGTGCTCACGGGTGATGGCAGAGAACTCAAGGCGGGTAGTGCTATCGGTGGCCCGGCTGGCATCGCGTAATCATCTTAGAGGCTGCAAGTACGCTATCAATTGATTACATTACCATTTTGCTGGACTGGTTACAAGCTCGTTCATCGTTAAGCGGCGAGCTCTGTATTAGGCGATTTAGGATCACATGACTCACGCATTGGATTATAATGATGATGAAAGAGCAAATTAAAATCACTAGTTTTCCTCTACTCGGTTTTGTTCTCGACCCCTCCCGATTCACGCGAGCAAAGTGACGAGATCGCCACGAATCGAACACGTTTCCTGCTCGACGAGCAACATGGCGGCGTCTCTCACCTCTTGCACGCTCAATGTCATGGAACTATCTCTCTCAGCGAGCATTCTCACCAACTCATTCAATCTAAGTTTACCACTCGAGGTGGCTAAGCACGCAGTGATGCCCTCGGCAACAGTCTTGCGATGCTGGCGATCGCTCGCACTGTGGCCCGTCAAAATTTTGTCCATGTCAATTGTACCCGTTCTCGGATCCACCGCGGATTGTTGCATGGCGACCCGCATCAGTCTAAGAGCCTCCTTGGCGTCATCGCGGTCGACAGCCTCACTCAAGCGCATTCTCGCCAAAGACTCAGAAAGACGAATGAGCGACTCGAGTTGACGCGGTGTCGCCGTGATCACTTTTCTGCTTCCACCCATTCTACGCATTTCAACGTAGCCCTCGACGAGTTCCTCCGCAGCTTCATCGCTCACTTGCGGCTGCACGTTGGCGCGCGCATATGACACGTAATCGGTTAGAAGCTCCGCAGGAATCGCCCCGCGCTTCTTTTTCGGAGGGTCCTTGTAGTGCAAGCTCACCAAGTGACGCGCTAAGCGTCGATCTGTCTCCGGGTTCGGACGATCTAACAAAAGGTACAACAAGTCGAAACGCGAGAGGAGCGTCGGAGGCAACTGGATGTTTTCAACCATGGACATGTTCGGATTGTAGCGGCTGCCGACCGGGTTGGCGGACGCGAGCACAGACGTGCGCGCATTCAGCACGGCAATGATGCCAGCCTTGGCGATCGAAACGGTTTGTTGCTCCATGACTTCGTGGAGCATGGATCTCGCGCTGTCGGACATCTTGTCAAACTCGTCGATGCAGCAAATACCGCGGTCCGACAACACCAACGCGCCAGATTCGAGCACCATATCCTTAGACTCTGGATCGCGCGTGACGTACGCCGTGAGACCAACCGCGGATGATCCTCTACCGGACGTGTACATACCACGAGGGGCGATGCGATGCACGTACGTCAACAGCTGAGATTTGGCGACGCCAGGATCGCCGACGAGCAAGACGTTGATATCCCCACGAACCTTGTTTGCAGCGGTTCCGCTAAAGGTTTTGTTCGTCGCCCCGAACAGCTGACACAGTAAACCCTTCTTAACGTCTTCCAACTCCCAGATGGAAGGCGCCAAGGACGCAACCAGACGTTCGTACACATCCGGCGCCCGTCCGAGCGCTTGAATCTCCGCGAGTCGCGCAGGGGTAAACTCAACCTGCTCTTGCGGAGACTGGTTGCTCGCCGTCGTCGTCGATGCTCGCTCAGCGGCCGAGTTCTTCGCCGCTTCGTCATCCTCCGGGCCTGCGGTATTGCGCAAGCGCGCGCCGACATCTTTTCTAATGTGGATAATGTCCAAGTACGTCTTGTACACGCTCTTCAAGGTTCGGCGAGTCGAGCTCATGCGAATCGGCACGGCGCGATACACGCCGGTGACCTCCACGCGATCACCAGGCTTGGCTTGGTCGACGAGGTCATCGAAGACGCACATCGACACAGTGTGTGGGGTCTCTCCCTCGGGAATCGCGTCCGGCGTCTCTTGCATCTTCACCGTCTGCTTATTGGCAAAGACGCACTGGTTGTGAATGAGCGTCATGGTGCCCGGTTTGCCGCATTGCGCGCACTTCAAAGCTGGCTCTTGCACGCGACCTCGATCGACTTGAACGTGATCTGGCGCGAAACCGCACATCAAACACTTAAAATACGCGAGCTTTAAGTCTGGAATGATCGACGTGCATCGCGTCACCATGCCGCGGACGCTCACCATCTTGTCGATATCCGACGGGTTCAAGTCGCGCATCGGTTTGGTCTCCATCGCGTTGAAGGGCCTCACGATGATTCGCGTCAAATTCGCCTCCTCTTCGTTTGGCGGCGCAACGTTCTCTGCAAAGTACTCGTTCGCCATGATGTCAAAAAGCGGGATGATTTCCTGCGGGTACTTGATCAACAGCTTGTACAGGTAGCTGTCGTACGCGTGTAAGTGCTGACAATCGAGATCCAGGTTTGTCTCCCCTTTCTCCTCCATTTCTCGCATTCGCTCGTCGTAAAACGACGCCCCGAACGAATCCGGAAGTTCAAAGTTTTCCAAGAATCGCTTAAAACGAAGCTGCGTGTCCCCGACGTTGACTTGCGTACCCCAAATATACGTCTCCTGCGCCAACTCTTGTCTCTGCGCCTGCGCTCGCAACAGATGATCCCCAGCGCTCATCGGCGGCGACATCATCAAATCATCCTGCGTCGGCAACAGCGGCGTCCCTCTCGGCTGACTCTCCGGTGCAAGCGGTCCGAGTCCCCCGTCCTCGTCCCCGCCCATTCTCGCCGCCGTCCCTCGCGCGCTCCCTCCGTGTCCCAAGTCGCTCCTCGGCGTCGCGCGCGGCGTTCCAAACCGCCCGGGCGTTCCAAACCGCCCGGGCGTTGCCGCCAGTCCACCGACCCCTCTCGCCGGGGTCGTCATTCCTCCCCCGATCGATGTACGGTGGTTTGCTCCTCGCGTCGACGGTGGCGGTGAAAACAAATCTTCCATCGGGCTCGCGGCGTGTTGTTGCTGGTGCCCGTCGCTCATCCTTCTCGGCGCGGGCGGTGACATCAACCCGAAATCCACCCCAGCCGCCGTTTCCCGCGCACCACCATTCACCGGCGCTTCGTTCTCGATCCCTTCCGCCGCCGTCGCGTGCGTCGCGTGCGTCCCGCGCGCGTTCGCGTCCGTCAGCCCCGTCGTCGTAATCTCGGCAACAGCTCGGTGGGCATCACCGTCGTCACCTCCTCGTCCCGGTGATTTCGACGCCGATCGTGGAACGCCGGCGGCCGTCGCCGACGACGGAGATTTCCTCGGCGATCGTCTCGGCGGCGTCGACATCGTCCGTTCCGTCCGTTCCGTCCGTCGCGAACTCGCGTCGCCGCGGCATCGGCTCGTCGCGACACATTTTCAAAAACTTGTTTCAAAAATATTGGCACATCTATGTGTAAACAGTACACAGAACGTACGAGTACATTTAACCAAAATCAATCACGCGACGCACACACAACAACAAACAGATCGGGCCCGCGTCCTAGTCGCGAGAGTGAGTTTTTTACCGCGATTTGGCGAAACGGACTCTTCTTTATGTCTCGCGCCCGGGTCCCGACGGATAACGCGCGCACATGGGCTCTCGTACACGTACAGTACGACGGACGTGGACGCGCGCGTGGTCCAGAAGCGGGTCGGGTTGGGTTGGGTTCGGGGTCCTACGTCGACGCCGTCCGCGCCGTTCGACCCATCCGACGCGTCGTCGCCATCGTGCGCGGGAGTCTGCGACGCGCGACCTCCCACCGGAGCGCGCCGAAACACACGACGTAAACCGCGCGCGAACGCTCACACCGTTCCGCCCCGTGACGAGCACAGACAGACAGACTTTAGACGGCCCACGCAGAACATGGCTCTCGGACTCTCCGCGCCCACGGGCGTCGCGCCGGTCTCGACCCGCGCGCGCGCATCCTCCCGTCGCGCCGCCTCGGCGACGCCGATCGCGTCTCGCGCGCTCGGTGACGCCAAGAGCGTTTTCTCCCGCGACGCCTTCTTCGCCAACGCCGTCGTCGGTCGCGGTGACGCGTGCGTCGCCAACGCCGGCGCGCGGGGTCGCGTCGTCATGGCGGCCAAGGTTGCGGGGTACATCAAGCTCGCGATCGAGGCGGGGAAGGCGTCGCCGGCGCCGCCCATCGGTCCGGCGCTCGGTGCCAAGGTGCGCAGGTTTTTCTCGACTATTTTTACCGCCCCTCGCGACGCGTCTCGGTGACCTCCCCGTCGTCGGCGGCGCTCCGCCGGCGGTTCAACCTCGGTCGGGTGGATGGCGTGGTGACGACGGGCGAGAGGGGGTGCTGCGCAAAGACCTAGTTGAGGGTTTGATACCCGAGGAAGACGGGAGAAAGACGGGGCGGTTCGGCGGTACGCGGGGACGCGAGACGAGGACGACGGTGTCAACGTGAACGTTGATGTTGTTCGCGTCTTTGTCGTCGTCGACGACGACGTGAAACCGCTCGGTTCGAGGAGAAGGAGAGACTGACGACGCTCGCGCTTTTTCGCTCGGTTCGACTCGACGCGCAGGGTGTGAACATTATGATGTTCTGCAAGGAATACAACGCGCGCACGCAAGACCAACCGGGTATGATTATTCCGGTTGAAATCACCGTGTTTGAGGATAAGTCTTTCACCTTTATCCTCAAGACCCCGCCGGCGTCCGTGTTGTTGAAGAAGGCCGCGGGCGTCAAGTCTGGCGCCGCCGATCCGCAAAAGCAAGTCGTCGGCCGCGTGACCAAGGAGCAACTCGAGGAAATTGCCAAGATTAAGATGCCGGATCTCAACTGCACCAAGGTTGAGAGCGCCATGAAGGTTGTGGCGGGCACCGCGGCGAACATGGGGATCAAGATTGACGGCTGGCCTGAGGTTGTCGAGGCGTAAACGCGCGTCTCGACGGCGAGAGGGGGGCGCCATTCTTTCGCGTCGAGGCTGTGCAAAGATGACGGCATCGACGCGCACCATTTAAATTGCTCGAGGACTTTTTGTGTCTGCATTAGACTTGTAAAGCTTTTACACCTAGCGACGTAATAATTCACCACGCATTCGCGCTTCATGAACGATCGACGACGCGAGTTTCATTCGGGCGGCGAGCGCTTCGTTTTTGCAGAGTGTAACGTTAACGTTAAAAATTAGCTATCCCACGCGCGCCGCACCACCTACTTCTTCAATTCGCGGTGAAGCGTGTGCTTCTTCAAGAACGGGTTGTACTTCATCAACTCCAATCTCTGGGACGTGTTGCGTCGGTTCTGCGTCGTACGAAAAGCGAGGATAAGTCGTCAGTCTCTCAAACCCTGAAACCGCGGCCGCGTCGTCCAACCTCGTCGTCGCGGGCGTCCTCCGTCGCCGGTCGTCCACCCTAACCCGCGGGCGCCGACACCGCGCGATCGTCCATCCTTCGTTTCGCGAAACCTACCTTCTGGGTCATGTATCTCGACATCCCCGCGACGCCGGATTCCTTTTGTTCCGTGCACTCGAGCGTGACCTGCAGGCGCACATCCTTCTTCTTGGATGCCGCCGTGACGACGAGCGCGCCTCTGCCGGGGCGCGCGGTCGTCGCGCGCGCCGAGGAGGCGGTGAAAGCGGAGGTGCTCGCGATGTTCGCGCGCGCGGTGAGCATCGTGGGTATCGTGCGCGTGTCGTGCGTCGACGCGTTGTGACGCAGGGGCGGCGTGACGTCGCGTGAAGACGGACCCCTTCGGGGCGCGCCATTCGACGGGTCATGACTCGTAAAGTGAGGGGGTCTGGGGTGATTTTGAAGAATTTGGCGAATCGTGAATCGTCGATTTAGGTATAGGGTCGGTTTCGTCACGTGGGCTCGCTCGCGAAAGCGCGCCTCTGGAGAGCCGACGCGGACGCTGACGACGCGTCGTCAGACGCCGGACGCCGGACGCCGACGACGGGTCGATAAAACGCGCGGTGTTTCGCCGTTATCCTTCACGGTTCGTCTCGGTTCGGTTCGCGCGTCATGAGCGGTGAGAATAAGTTTAAGATTTACACGAAAACGGGCGACGAGGGAACGTCGAGTCTGTACAACATGGAGAGACGCGACAAGGATGACGCGACGTTTGACGCGCTCGGGGACGTCGATGAGTGTAACGTCGCGGTTGGGATCGCGAGGGAGTTTTGTTTGGATGAGAAGAATGGGTTGGATGTTCGGGTGCGTGCGCGCGATGGTTTTTTCTTTGCTTTGCACTTCGTTCGCGCGAGTTTGTTGAGACTGACGCGTCGTTTGTTGACGAACAGTTGGAAGAGATTCAGAGCAGACTCTTGGATATCGGGTCGGCGGTGGCGACACCGTTGGCGGGATCGTCTGAAACGATGCGAACGCGGGCGTCGTTCGATGCGTCGCACGTGGAAACGCTGGAGAGATGGATCGACGAGCTCGACGCAGAGCTTCCGGCGCTGACGAATTTTCTATTGGTGTCGGGAGGTAAAGCGAGCGTCTTCTTACACCAAGCGCGGGTGGTGTGCCGACGGGCGGAGAGGAGTTGCGTGCCTCTCATTAGGGATGGGGCGGTGCCGGAGGTTGTGCGGGTTTATCTCAACCGGTTGAGTGATTTCTTCTTCACGGCGGCGAGGTGCGCGTGCGCTCGATCGGGCGCCGAAGAGCGCCCGTATAAAAAGGCTACGACGTCCACGAACTAGACGACGGTGGATTCGACGACATCGAGAACAAACAAAGTTAGACCTAATTTTAGCAATTACACTACTTACAGCGCGGCACTCGCGCGTTTTTACATGAACAAGGCTGCCTCGAGCTCGTCGGGCGAATCGTACACGACGTGAAAATTCGCCGCATTTTCAGCAGAACGCAAATCGTGCGATCCCCAATTGACACCTATCGCCAGGCACCCCGCCGCGAGCGCAGCCGCGCCATCACTTGGCGCATCGCCTATGTACGCGAGCGTCTCACCATCATCCACGCGAAGCTCGTGCATAATCTTAATCACTCCGTCTGGCGCTGGTTTCGCTCGCGAGACGTCATCCGCGCCGTAACACGCCTCCATCACATCCTCCACTCCGTTCGCCGCGATCACTCGCCTCGCGTACGCCCCGCACGCATTGCTCAGCACCGCCTGCCGGGTCCCTCGGCCCTTCAATCTCCGCACGACGTCCATGATTCCCGGATAAAATCCGCACGTCTCTCGCGAGACGAGCTCTACGTACAACGCATCAAACGCGTCGCCGAGTTCTCGTCCGCACTCGTGATCCGCATCCTTCGTCGCGTGCCACGCCAGCCGACGCGGGGTCGTGTACTTTGTTCCAAGCAAGTACTCGTCCCGGTCGATGGCTGGGAGACCGCGCGAGCGCAAGACTTGGTTGGTTGAATCGAAGCCTAAACTGGTGCTATCGGCGAGCGTTCCGTCGACGTCCCAGACGACGACGCGCACGGAGGCGAGAGAAATCGGAGGCGCGGTCGATGTCGTGGGTGACGACGAAGGTGTCGTCGTCGTCGCGCGTCGCATCGCTCGACTCGTGGAGATGTCGATCGTGGGTCGGGCGACCGCGTGCATCGTGCCGACTTGTGAGGGACGTCGTGGACGCTCGTCTTCGGTTTACATTAAACGTTTTCTGAATGGTACCTACTGTACAAATGCGTGAGAATTAGTTTGAACGCGTGCGTCATGGTTTGAGTTCTCGGATGTGACCGGCAATGCGGTCGTAGGCGTGAATGACCGCACCGAGGGCTTGTCTGGATGTTGATTTGGCCGCCGCGACGGCTTCGTCCATCGTTGGAGCGCGAAGTTCTCCGGAAGCCTGCTTCGCTTTTACATCCTTTAAGCGCTCATTCGCCGCCGTCTTGGCTTTACCAGCGGCATCCTTGGTGAATTCGAACGCTTTGGAACTCGCCGTTTGGACGTGCGGCGTCGCAAAGTGTACAAACTTTTTCGTCGCCGACAAGGCGGAGCGCGCCGCTTTGTTTGCCTTCTCGCGGGCAGTCACACCGAGCGCGGGCAACTCTTCCTGATCGAACGTTTCCTTGATTTCCCGAATTGGTGCGACCGGGATGCCGTGTTCGGCAGCCATGTGAATGACTTGCTTGCGGTATCTGAGCGCCTCGGCGAATTCTTGATTCACTTCAGTGCGGCGAGCGTGCACGTCGTGCATCAAAGCGTTCGCCTCTCGAACGGCTCGAACTATTTTGTAGTTGGGATGTTCTTCGTGTGCTGGGAGGTACTGTTCGTCGTTGTGGTGTCCCTTCTCCAGGACGCATTCCTCTACACGACGCTGCTCCTCCTCGCACTCACGCGTGTGTTCCTCAAACGCCGATTCGGCGTCATTGGCAATGGAGTCGGCGGATGAAGCCTCGGGTCCCAAAGCTTCGCCTTCGCTCGCAGACGTACCGATCGGACGGTGTTGCACGGAAACAATCTTCACCGCGGAATCGTCACCGGAGGAATCACTAGAGGTCGACGCATTGTCCTCGACCGGCGGCGCTCGCGCGCGCTTCGCAAGCGAAGAGTCGGCTTCATCGTTCCGATCTTCTCCGATCGCCTCCGTGGTCTCTACAACCGCCTCTGTCGCCGGTACCGTCTTGGGGGACGCCACCACCGACGTCGGTTTCGTCGTCACCGACCTTCTCTTCTCCGCCTTTTCCATCTCCCTTCTCGCCGCGCGTTCCGCCTTGGCCCGCTCCTTCGTCGCCGTTTCCGCTTGCCGCGTCTCCAGCGCGTACTTTTCCCGTTCCGACCGCGACGGTTTGAGCGCAGCGAAGAACACCCAAGCGACACCATTCATCGCGACGGCGACGAGCGTGCCGAAGAGCGCCCCACCTTCCGTCGCGCCATGCATCTCTCTCGTTTCCGTTCGCAGCCACGTCGAACCGCCGCTCGTCGAGTCTCCTTCGCCGGAACCGTCGCCACCGGAACCACCACCACCGGAACCACCACCGCTCGATCCATCACCACCGGAGCCACCTCCGACGTCCTCCCACGTCCCCCGCACCGCCGCCGCCGAATCCGTCGCGCCCGCCCGTCCATTCGTTCCACCGCTCGCGACTGCTTTGGCTTTTCCTTCGGTTCCCCCAGACGCCGTCGGCGGCTTGGTCGCCTCACCGTCGTCCCCACACGTCGTCCCCTCCGTCGTCCCGTCGTCATCGACGTCGCGCATCAGCTCGCCATCGGCGTTGCTCGACGGCGCGTTATCGCTCACCGCCCTCGTGCGCGTCGTCGTGCGCGTCGTCGGTCGTCGTCCTTTGCGTCGATTAATTGCAGTTGCACCACACCTCTGCCTCTGCGTCGTCGTCGCAGACGCCGTTCTCTTCATCATTCGTACCGGCGGGGTCGCCGTCGTCGCCGTCGTCATCGCGACGGGGAGCGTCGCCGTCATCGCGCTCCGTTCGATGCGCGCGTCGCGTCCGTTCGTCCGTTGGAGTGTGACGCATTCGTCCGTGGGATGCGTTAATTGCGCACTTTTTTGTCGATGTATACGCCTTGTATGAGTATTTAGTTGAGTGAAGTTTGAGGCGCGTTACAACTTTTGACTCTCCTTCAACTTTGGGTGCGTATCGATGACGCGCGTGATTCTAATGAGTGGTGCGCGTTGATTGCGTGACTAATTAATCCTCATCCATGGCGTCGACGCCGTCGTCTTCATTTTCCTGCTTGACGTCGCCGTCGTCCTCGGATTTGGCGGCGGTGTACGCAGCCATTTCGCGCTCGTAACGCGCCTTGTCCTCATCCGCTTGTTGCTGGAAAACCTCCTTTTCAGCGTCGGAAACCGTCTTCCAAGCTTCACCCAGAGCCTTAGCGACGTCGGTGATGCTGAAGTTGGGGTTTTCGGCGAGAATTCTCTCTCTGTTTGCGGCGGAAAAGAACATGTAAGCGGACAACCCGCGCTTGGGGGCGTTGGGGTCCTTCTTGGCGCGCTTTGACTTTTTCGACTTCTTCTTCGTCGCCGCCGCCTCTTCGGATTCCGAGTCGGAATCGCTGTCGGTGGGTTCGCCACCGTCGGAAGAATCGCTTCCCGCGGCAAAGTCTTCGTCCTCCTCCGAGTCCTCGTCGCCGCGGCCGTCGTAGCCTTCGTCGTCGTCGTCTGAAGCCTCGGCAATGATTTGGTCGGCGCGAGCGTTGGCGTCAACGTTGGAAATTCGCACTTGCTTGGCTGTTAAGAAGTTAACCAAGTTTTGGAACTCGGCGCGCTGAATGCCGTGGAAATCGTAACTGGCTCCATTTTTCATGTTGACCGAGACGTCGAAAGTCTTCCCGCTCGAGTGACCCGAGGCGGCGTGACGCTCAAACTCAACCTCATCCACATCGCTGTAGTGGAGCAAGAGCGGCGGTTTCGGGACGTAGAAGAACGCCTTTTCGAGCGGGTAAAGCAAACCGACGTCCGCCTTGTGGGAGACGCGAATGGCGTGACCGCCCGCCGAAGCGGTGAACATGCTCTGTCTCGTCAACTTGACGCCCGCCATATTCTTCAACACGCGCGCGAAAACTTCGCCAGCACCGCCATCGTACGTGCTCTCGAGCGTCGGAAACTTGGCCTTCATGTCTTCCGGGAGTTTTGGCTCCACCGTCAAGTGTTCGTCGTCGTTGAACATGGCGAGAATGTGCGGGTAAAACGTTTGACCCTTGCGAATCGGCGGATCCAACGCGATAATGGCGTGAGATTGGTTCGAATGCGGCTTCGGAAGCAAGTAAACGCGAACAATGGAGCTGTACTGCACCTTGAAATCCAACGTCGTGGACGTCATTCTCATGTATGTCGGGTGCAACTCCATGGTAACCTTGCCTCTCGGCACCACCATGGACACGCCGTCAAACTCAGCCACCGCTTCGCCGGCTTCGGTGTCCGCATCCGCGATGGACATGATGGTCGACTGCATGCGCTTCGCCGCGGTGTCATCCGGATCCTCCGGGTCCGCCCCCGCCCAAGTTTCGTTCCCGGGAGGGACGTAAAAGGACATCTCCACCAAGGAGTCCTTCTCCGCCACGGTGTCGTCGGTGTGAAACTGCATCACGACTTCATTCTTACCAACCACCGTCGCCTCAGCGATGTACTTGCCATCGAGCTCAAACTGCGTCTTCCCATCCACCTCAAACACCGCACTGTTCCCCTCGATCGCGATATCCCCCCAGTTTCTTCCGTTGACGTTCATTCGCTTTTCGCCAATCGAGCACCCAAACTCCTTCTCCGCAAACTCCGCCGCCGACTTTGCCTCCTCAACCCCGAGCCCACCGAACGCGTGCACGTCCCCATCGCTCGATCTCACCCGAAGCACCCCTCCCGTCGGTGTCGCGCTCCAGTGCACCGCGCTCACTTTATCCGCGCTCACCTCTCTCTTCGCCCCGGCCGAGCTTTGAAAACGAACCCCGGAGTCCGCCGACAACGTCAACTCCCCACCGATCCCGCTTCCTCGTCCGATCGCCCGCACGTTCAGCGTGTACACCATACCGACCGATCGACTCCACCCTCGGCCGCGCCTCCTCCGCGAGCTTCGCGCGCGACTCTCCCGATTCCGCGAGACGCGCGCGCGCTTCCCAGCGCTCTACAGATTCAAAAAAAGAGATTGATGACTCGCAGACGCGTCTCACTCAGATTGCGAGACTCGTCGTTCCGTTCGTCGCCCACTCCACGCGCGCGACGACGACGAAAAAGAAGAAGAAGAAGACGAACAAGATTCGCCGCGCGTCCTCCGTTCCTCGGGGCGCCCGGTTCTCCCGCATCCATCCATCCATCCATCCATCCATCCATCCGTCACACAGCGCACCCACCCACCGCGTCGTCGCCCCAACCCGTGTTAACGAT
>Ga0255754_10002078_pt1 | contig 15252 bp, 15 predicted proteins | sample 101ome_22_FD_179954 | JGI IMG/M metagenome (GOLD analysis project Ga0255754, IMG submission 179954) | Coastal salt marsh microbial communities from the Groves Creek Marsh, Skidaway Island, Georgia - 101412BT metaG (version 2) | ecosystem: Environmental > Aquatic > Marine > Intertidal zone >... | reverse complement strand
TGCTGGAAAACGCGAATGTCTCACGTCTGGCCTTCCTGCTTATCATCATGGTGGTGTTTGCGGTCCTCGGCTGCTTCATGGAAGGGCTGGGGATGATCGCGATCATCGTGCCGGTGATCTTTCCGGCTTTGATGGCGCTGGACGTGGATCCGATCTGGTTCGGCGTCTTCGTGGTGATCCTCGTCGAACTAGGTCAGTTGACCCCGCCACTTGGCGTGATCCTCTTTGTCGTGGCCTCTTCCTCGGAAGAGGTGAAGGTCGAGGACGTGATCATGGGCACGCTGCCCTTCTTCATTATTATCGTATCTTTTATGCTACTGCTGATCGCCGTGCCGCAAATCGCGCTGTTCCTGCCGGAGTATACCTATTGATGACTCACACCTATCCCCTCCCCGATCCGGTCATCATCGATGCCGAGGTATTCACCGAACTGCCCGCCGCGCTGCGCCGCACCGGACAGCCATCCTATTGGGCGGAAAAAAATCGACGCGGTGCCCCTGCGGACAGTTTCCTTGAAGGCCCGTCGTTTGATGTGCAGGGGAACCTCTACTTCGTCGACATCCCTTTCGGTCGGGTGTTCCGTGCCAATCCATCGGGAGACATCACCCAGATCGCAGAATATGATGGCCAGCCCAACGGGCTGAAGATTCACCGCGACGGGCGGATCTTACTGGCGGATTACCAGAACGGCATCATGCTTCTGGACCCCGAAACCGGAACGGTGACAACAGCCCTTGGCGATGCCGACACCGAAAGCTTCAAGGGCTGCAACGACCTACATTTCGGTCGCGACGGTGCGCTCTATTTCACCGATCAGGGCCAGACTGGGCTGCAAGACCCGACGGGCCGCGTCTGGAAATGGCAACCCGAAAGCGGCGCACTGACTTGCCTGATCGACAAGGTGCCCAGCCCCAACGGCCTTGTTCTGGACCTGGCCGAACACGTGCTCTTCCTGGCCGTGACGCGGGCGAATGCGGTCTGGCGCCTGCCCATGTCGCCAAGTGGGCGCGTGAACAAGGCGGGGTTGTTCATCCAGTTCTCCGGCGGGCGGGCCGGGCCGGACGGGTTGGCGCTAACCTCCGATGGCGGCGTTGTGGTGTGCCAAACCGGCATGGGGCTGGTCTGGGTGCACGACGTGCTGGGACGGCCCATCGCTGTGGTGCGAAGCCCGCGCGGCCTTGGCACAACCAACTGCGCCTTCGGCGGACCGGGGGGCCGAACGCTCTACATCACCGAAAGCGATAGCGGCAGCATCCTGAAGGCCGAGTTCCCAGTGGAACTGGGCATCGCGGGCGCACCGATGTTCTCGGGCGCACTTTAGACCGGGTGCAATATTCCAAGGCCGATTTCTGACAAGTCCCGCAGGCCAAGCAGGCCGAGATTGCGGTGGACCTCGGTCTTAAGGATGTCGGCAGCGCGTTCGACCATTGGCTGACCGCCCAGGGTTGCCGCGTAAAGGAAAGGCCGGCCCACCAGCACCATGTCCGCTCCGAGAGCCAGCGCCTTGATCACATCCGTACCGCGTCGGATGCCGCCGTCGATCAGCAGTGTCATATCGCCCGCCTGCACGCGGGCCTCGGGCAGGAGGCGCAGAGGAGAGATCGCATGGTCCAGCTGCCGCCCGCCGTGGTTCGAAAGGATCACCGCATCGCAGCCAAGTGCGCGCGCCTTCGCCACGTCGGTGGGGGCAATCACGCCCTTAAGCACTAGCTTGCCGGTCCACAGGTTGCGCATCAGCGCGAGATGATCCCAGTTCAGGTGATCCTTGCGCCCGAAATCCCGCGCCGCCTGTTTCGAGATGATCGGCGCGCCGCGCGTGGCATCGGAATTTTCGAAATGCGGCATGCCCTGCATCAGCGTCGGCAGGAACGTCCCCAACATCCAGCGTGGCTTGATCGCGAAATCCCAGATCAGACGTGGTGTGACCCTGAGCGGCGTGGAGAACCCGGCGCGCGTGTTGTTTTCCCGGTTGGCCAGCACGGCGGTGTCGGCGGTCAATACAAGGGTGCCAAAGCCTGCCGCTTGCACGCGGGCGATCAGGGCACGAATGCGGTCCTCCTCCCCCGGCAGATAGGCCTGGAACCAGGCGTCGGGATTGGCCCCCACGACGTCTTCCATCGGGGTCAAGGAGGACCCGGACAGCACGTAGGGAATGCCTGCAGCCCCGGCTGCGCGGGCCATCGCAACGTCTCCGTCGTGAGCAATCAGCGCCGAAAGGCCCATCGGTGCAATGCCGAAAGGTGCGGCGTATGTCTCTCCCATTAGGGATGCGGCGACAGAGCGCCCCTCCACCCCGCGCAACACGTTCGGCACCAGACGCCAGGCATCCAGCGCGTCGCGGTTGTCCTGCCGCGCAGCGCCTGTCTCAGACGCGCCAGAGACGTAGCAAAACAGCGGACGAGGCAGACGGAGACGCGCCGCAGGTTCGAAATCGTCCAGCGTCAGCAGCATCAGAAGCCGTAGAGCTGTTCGGGATTGTCCCACATGCAGCGCCGGAGCACGTCCGTGCTCAACGCTGCGCGGCAGAGCTCCAGCATCGGCGGGATTTCGGGCAGCGGCTCGGGGGTCATCACGTGCGGCCAGTCGCTGCCCCAAACGATCCGCTCGGGGAAGCTCGCGCCGATGCGTGACAACAGCGTGGTCAAATCGGAATACCGCCCGAAATCCTTGCTGACCCGTGTCGGCGACAGTTTGACCCAGACACGGCTCGTGTCCAGCAGGCGCAGAATGTCCTCTGGCTTGGCTGGATCGACATGGCCGATATGGTCGAGAACCAGCCGTACCCCTTCAGGCAGATCGGGCAGCATCTCTGCGATACGGTCAAAGCTGCGTGGCTCGGTGTTCAGTTCGATATGCCAGTCGACCTCAGCTACGCGGTTGGCAAGGCTGGGCAGTTCCTCAAGCGCGCTGTCCCCAAGTCGCGCGCGATCCTGAACGCGGGTCGCGCGGAAACCGGCAGCGTACAGCGCGTGCAAGTCGGCGCTGGCGCCTATCATGGCAACCCCGCGCAGGGCGATGGGACCGTCGGTGCCCAGCACCTCCATCAACCGGCTGTTGTCCGTCCCATCAATCGAGGCTTGCACAACCACCGCGCGGCGCACGCCCAGCGGCGCGGCCTCTGCCATATAGTCACGGATGTCGCGGGCGGGCGGGATATAGCTTCCGGTCTGTGGGACAGGGGTCTTGTAAAAGGAGTGCAGGTGGCAATCGGTGATCATGCGCGCGGCTTTCTCAGGCTGAAGAACAGGCTGATTGCCAACGACAGCACAATCAGTGCCAGCAACCCGACGGTGATGGGCGATCCGACAAAGATGCCATAGCCGCCGCTCGAGGTCAGCAGCGCCTGCCGCAGGCTTTGTTCGAACGGTGCGCCAAGGATCAGCCCGATCAGTAACGGCGGTAGCGGAAAATTGCTGCGCCGGAAAAAAAAGGCCAGCACGCCCGCACCCAGCATCACCCAGACGTCGAACAGGCTGTTGTTGACGGAGAACGCTCCGAAAATCGCGAGGATGGTGATCGCGGGCAGCAGGTGGCGCGGCTGGATGCGGGTGACGTGAATGGCGATGCGAAAGAACAGCAGGCCAAGGATCACCGTCGGAATCGAAGACAGCAGAAGCGCCTCGAAAATGGCATAGACCTCCAACCCGTGATCGCGGAACAGGAACGGCCCCGGCGCCAGCCCGTGCAGCATGAAGGCGCCCAAGATCACCGCTGTGACCGCGTCGCCGGGGATGCCGAGCGCCAGCGTCGGCACTAGCGCACCGCCCGTGACGGCGTTGTTGGCGGCTTCGGGGGCGGCGACACCTTCAGGCGCGCCCTTGCCAAACTGGTCTGCGACCTTTGAACGAGAGCGGGCGAGATTGTAGCTCATGAAGGCGGGAACGGTCGATCCGATCCCCGGCAGGATGCCGACAAAGGTTCCGATGACCGAAGACAACAGTAGCGTCACCCGCATCCGCCACAGCTCTGCAAAGCGCACGACCGAACTCTTCAGAGGCGGGACATCTGCATCGCCCACCAGCGGTTCGCGGTCGAAAGCCTGCAACAGAACCTCGGACATGGCAAAGAGGCCGATAAGGACGGGGATCAACTGGAACCCGTTTTCAAAGGCGAATGAGCCAAAGGTAAAGCGCGGCGTGCCGCTGATCGGGTCAAGGCCGACGATGCCCGCGCAGGCCCCGACAAGCACCATGATCAGCGCGTCGAGCTTAGATCCACCGCCGAACAGCACGATCACCAGCAATGCAAACAGCATCAGCATCGCCATCTCCGCCGGGCCGAAATCCAACGCGAAGCGCGCCAATGGCTCTGCCAAAGCCATTAGAACAAGGCAGCTGAAGATGTTGCCAATGACGCTGGCATAAAGGGCAAAGCGCAGGGCACGCCCGCCTTCGCCACGTCGCGCCATCGCAAAGCCGTCGATCGCCGTTGCCGCTGATGACGGCGTGCCCGGCACGTTCAGCAGAACCGCCGAGATCGACCCGCCAAAGATCGCGCCCTGGTAGACGCCCAGCAGCAGGATGATCGCCGGGATCGGTTCCATCGTGAAGGTGACCGGTATCAGCAGTGCGATGGCCATGGTGGGCCCGAGGCCAGGTATCGCACCGATGATGATCCCCGAAACGATCCCGACGAGCGCCGCGACCAGCACCCAAAGGTTCAAAAGTTCGAGAAAGGCGTTCTGTAGCACGGGTCTTTGTCCTTGTCAGGGAAGAGGGATACTCAGCCCATGCCGCCCGCCATAGGCGACGATGGCCGCGATAAGAATGGGCAGGATAAACAGAAGGGGGCGTTTCTCGCCCAGCACCAAAGTCACGACAATCCCGGCCCCCGCTGCACCGATGAAAAAGCCAAAATCTGGCATCAGCCACAACGCACCGCCTGTGCTGGCCACCACGGCCAGCACCCGGCCCAGCCGCGCGCGGCTACCAAGTGGCGTGTCCGTGCTGCGCAGGCTGAGGCCAAGCCGCAGAACCAGGACCGCCGTCAACAGCCACAGCGCCGCGCGGGGAACGCTGCGTGCATCGGGCCAGGTTTCGCCGAAACCGAAAATCTCGATCTGTTGGTTCAACATGGCAATCGCTGCGAATCCTGCCGCCAGCAACAGGCATGTCGTCAACAGATGAAAGCCGGGGCGGGCGAACCCGCCCCGATCGCTACCACTCAATTTCCAAGTTCCTTGGCGATTTCGCGATAGGCGCTCAGGTTTTCCTCGATCGTCTTGGCCAGATCCGCGCCCGACATGATCCGCACCGGCTGGCTGAGATCGGTCATAAAGGCCTTGAACTCGTCCGAAGAGGCGACCTCGGTGAAGGCCGCTTCCAGCTTGGCGATGATTGCCGGGTCGGTGCCATCCGGGGCCATGATACCGACGATCGACGGGAATTCCGCCGCCAGACCAGCCGCTTTCAGCGTCGGTGCTTCCGGGAAGTCCGGGTCACTCGTGCCGTCCAGGACGCCCAACAGCCGCAACTGGCCATCCTTCACAAGGTCACGATAAGCCGGGACCAGAGCGACATTCACATGCCCTCCCAGAACCGCCGCTTTTGCCTTGGCTGCGCCATCGAACGGAACGTGTTGCAGCTTGGCACCGGTTTGCTTGGCGACCGAGGCAAAGGCCAGATGAGCGCCGCCCATGGCGCCAGCAGTGCCATAGGTCACGGTGCCGGATTTGGCGCCTTCGATCAGCTCATCAAGCGATCTGTACGGCGAGTCCGCAGGAACGAGGACCCCGTGGAACGGGCCGGAATAGTTCAGGATCGGAATGAAGTCCGCCAGTGTATCATACCCCACGTCGCGCAGCGCCGGGGTAACGAAGGACGGCGAAGAGGTCGTCGCGATCAGCGTATAGCCATCGGGGTCCGCCGCCGCGACAGCGCGCATCGCGTTCGTCCCGCTGGCACCAGGCAGATTTTCTACAACAATGGATTGCCCAAGGATGTGTTCCGCCATCGTCGCCATCTGGCGAGCCGAAGTATCGGTGCTACCGCCCGCCCCGTAGGGAATAACGAGTGTGATCGGACGGTTCGGGTAATCCTGCTGAGCCAAGGCCGCAAAAGGCGCGATGGCAATGCTGGCCATCAAGGCCAGGCTCGAACGGCGTGTGAATGACATGATATCCTCCCAAGTGTCAAAAAAAATGCCAGCTTATCGCTGCGGCAGTCCGCTAAAACACGTTGGCCGGCAACGCATCAGCGCGCAGACCAAGGTCCGGCCTCCTACCGGATACCAGATCATGACATTTATCTTTTCTTAATAAAAACGCAAAAAGTTCATTCTTTTATGCAGGCAAACTTCATCTTATTGCCCTGATTCACAAAAAGCGTTTGCGGTTTTCCCGTCCTTTTCGCGACCCGACTGGGTGCCAATCCACAAAGGTATGAATTCACGAAGCTTGGATACAAAGAAGCCGCCGCACGTTTTGTGACAGAATCCTGAAATGAGCATAATTTGCGGCACTGGCGTGATTGGTGTGTCCAGAAGAAGCGCTTACCGGAGTTCAAGGAAACTCTACGACACTACCAGTTTACGGAACCTTCAATACAAATGGCATGACACAAAGTGCCCAGCTGAAAGCTCTTTTTTCACTGGCAACACTTTCTTGCATTCAGGTTTGGCCATTGGACATCTTGTATGGAACACACATCCTGATGGTGGATTCAACGGTGAAGGTAGCTCTCCTCGAAGAACGATCCTTTCTCTTTTGGCGTCCAGTTTTGGCTCTGGCACCGAAGACAAAAGCGCGCGTGTATATGGATGTTTTGGGTCCGCAAACATAGCTTCCGTGGGAGCTTGCTCTACCATTTGACCCAAATACATCACGCCGACCCGGTCCGAGATGTAGCGTACAACGCTGATGTCATGCGCAATGAACAGATAGGTCAACTGAAGTTCCTGCTGGAGTTTCTTGAGCAGGTTGATGATTTGCGATTGGATTGAAACATCAAGGGCCGAGACAGGCTCGTCACACACAACCAATTTGGGCTCCACCATCAAAGCGCGGGCAATCCCGATCCTTTGACGCTGCCCGCCCGAAAATTCATGTGGGTATCGGTAATAGTGATCGGTCTGAAGGCCGACCGTATCCAGTATTCTGAGGACTTTTTCGGTTCGCTCGCGAGGTGTTCCAATATTGTGAATGTTCAACGGTTCTTCGAGAATTGCCCCGATGCGTTTTCTTGGATTGAGCGACGAATAAGGGTCTTGAAACACCATCTGAATGTCTTGCCGCAGAGATTGCAGCTCTGACGGGCCCATAGCAAATACGTCAGTTCCCTCAAAAATGGCCTGTCCCGCCGTGGGTTCCGTCAGGCGCAGGATGGTTCGCCCCAGCGTGCTCTTGCCACAACCGGATTCGCCGACGACCCCGAAAGTTTCGCCACGGTTCATTTCGAAAGACACGTCATTGACGGCTTTCACCTCTTGAACTGTGGTCCCAAGCGCCCCTCTAACCGGAAAATACTTTTTGACGCCTTTGACTTCCAGCAAAGGGCGCTTTTCGTTTTCATGTTCAGGCACGGATCGCCTCACCTTTCTCAGATATTGTTTCTGCGTGCCAGCATCGCGCCTTTTGTCCGGAACCGTATTGCTCCAGCGGTGGCATTTTTGAGCGGCACAGGTCGTCCGCAAAGGGACATCTTGGCGCGAACCGGCAACCCTCCGGGATATGATGCAAGGACGGGACCGTTCCTTCGATCACGTGCAACGGTTTGGACCGGTCGCAATCAAGTTGCGGGATCGATTTCATCAGCCCCTGCGTGTAGGGATGAAGGGGACGAGTGAAGAGACTTTTTACATCCGCTTCCTCAACAACCTGACCAAGATACATCACGACGACGCGCGTACAGACTTCGGCCACGACACCCAGATCATGCGTGATCAGGATCACGCCCATGTCGAGCTTTTGGTTCAACTCAACGATCATGCTCATGATCTGCGCCTGAATCGTAACATCCAGCGCGGTTGTGGGTTCATCGGCGATCATGACTTTTGACTCGCAGGCCAAAGCCATTGCGATCATCACACGTTGCCGCATACCGCCGGACAGTTCGTGCGGGTATTCATTTACCCGTTTCTCGGGGGCAGGGATGCCGGTCAGTCGCAGCAGCTCCAAAACCCGGGCATATGCCTCTCGTTTTGAGACCTTCTTGTGAATCAGGATGGCCTCGGCGATCTGATTTCCGATTGTGAACACCGGGTTCAGCGAACTCAGCGGGTCCTGAAAGATCATCGAGATATGGTTGCCGCGGACCTTGTCCATTTCCGATGGCCGCATTCCCAGCAATTCCTGCCCTTCGAACCAGACTTCCCCTTTGTGGATGGTCTGCTTTTCGTCGTAAAGACGCAGGATTGATTGCGCAGTGGCGCTTTTTCCGCACCCCGATTCCCCGACCACGCCCAGGATTTCGCCTTTGGATAAGTCGAACGAAACGCCGTCAACAGCGGTAACCACGCCTCTTTCAGTCTTAAAACTGGTACTCAGTTCTTTGACATTAAGTATCGGGTCTTTATTCATTATCGTCCCGTCCACTAATTCTTGGTCTTGCTGGAATGCGGGTCCAGCAAATCGCGCAAACCATCGCCGAACAGGTTCAAACCAATGATCGCAATGGTTATGGTCATGCCGGGGAAGAACGTCATCCACCAGGCTTTGTAAATGTACGTTTTACCGTCAGACAGGATGTTTCCCCAGCTTGGTGCCGGAGGCGGGATACCAGCGCCCAGAAAACTAAGGGCGGCCTCGACGATGATTGCCTCGGCAAAAATGAATGTCGCCTGCACGATCAGTGACGACAGTGTGTTAGGCGCGATGTGCCGCCAGATGATCCGAGTATCTGACGCCCCAAGCGCGCGGGTTGCCTCGACAAATGTCTGTTCCTTTAGCGCCAGGGCTTCTGAACGCACAACGCGGGCAATGTAGGGCGTCGCGACGATGCTTACAGCCAACACGACATTCGATGCCCGACCACCCAACGCCGCCATCAGGGCCAGTGCGAGCAGCAATCCAGGGAACGCCATTATACCGTCGGAAATACGCATCAGAAGATGGTCCAGCCTTGTGTAGTAGCTGGAATAGACACCCACGATAAGTCCTGCCAAGCTGGCCACAATGGCAACAGCAACCCCGATGCCCATAGAAATTCGGGCGCCATAGATTACCCGGGATAGAACATCCCGACCCAGATTGTCGGTTCCGAACCAATGCGTTGCACTAGGTGGTGCGAAACGGTTAAGGACATTCATCGCGTTTGGATCATGTGCAATCACAAGCGGTCCGAACAATGCGACCAGTATCAGGAATGCGATGATAACAAACCCAATCACCAAGGATCTGTTCGACATGATCTGACGCAGCAAGATGCTGTTATGCTCTTTCCTAAGAGCCGTTTTGACCGCGTGAAGGTCGATGTTTTCTGTAGATGAGGTCATCTGCCGTTCAACCTATTTCTTGCTATCAAGTCTGACCTGCGGATTGACGATGCCGTAAAGCATGTCGATAGCCAGGTTTATGAAAACGAAGGCGAAAGTGACGTAGAGAACCGCGCCTTGTACAACCGCATAATCCCTGCGCATCACACCGTTGACGATCAGCTGCCCGATCCCGGGTATGGCGAAGATGGTCTCGACAATCGCTGTTCCGCCCATCAGGCCAAGGAAGCTCTGGCCAATCACCGTGAGGATCGGCAGGAAAGCGTTTCTAAGGGCGTGTTTGTAGATAACCCATTTTTCTTTGACGCCTTTTGCGCGGGCGGTTTTGATATAGTTTGCATTGAGAACTTCAAGCATCGCCGATCGGGTCATTCGCGCAATCAGGGCCGCGTGGGCTGTGCCAAGAGCGAAAGCGGGCAACAGCAGGTATTTGAGATGCTCCCACAATCCGGCGCTGAGGGGTTTGTACCCGGCCACAGGCAGCAATCGCCAGAAGACCGAGAACATAAGGATCAGAAACAGGCTGAGCAGAAAATTCGGAATGGACATTCCCAAAAGCGAGAAAGCCATGACGGATTGGTCTGTCATAGTGCCCTTGCGCCGCGCCGCAAGAATACCAAGCGGAATTGCAAGCGTGATGGCGATGATTTCAGCCAGAATGCCGAGCGAGATGGTGGGGCCTAGGTGCGAAATTATGGCCTCCATAACACTATCATTCATGAAGTAAGATTCGCCGAGGTCGCCCTGTAGGGCATTAAAAAGCCAGTTGAAATACTGCTCATAGATCGGACGATCCAGCTTCAACTGCTGGCGAAGATCTTCGACTTCCTCAAGGGTTGCTTCCTGCCCGAGGATCACGAGCGCCGGATCACCCGGCGTCATTTGCAGGATAAGAAATACTATCGTTGAAACGATGAAGAGAACCGGAATCGCCGAGAGCAGGCGTTTGAGCAGATAGGTTTTCATGTCTTTTTCCTGATCTGGTTGCGGTTCAGTCTGAAGGGGGAGGCAACCAAATCATACTTTGACCAAAGGTCCGCGCGCAGGAGGTTCTCCAGCGCGCGGCATTGTTAGTAGGACTAGTCTGGCTTCTTATTCAGAAACACTGACGTTCCAAAAGATGCCCTGGTCAAAGGTAGAGAAGCCATCCACCTTTTCGGAATTGAAGATCGAGTAGCCATAGGTATCGCCGATCTTGCTGATAGGCAGATATTCCCACGACCGCAAATGTGCTTCCGGCCACAGAGCCTTTGCTTCTTCGATCGTTGAGTTCTGCATTTGGTCAACAAGTTCCAGCAATTCCGGGTCATCGGTCCAGCCGAAAGTTCCCGGGTTAAAGAAGATCCACTGTGTCGGGATCGGGTTCAGCGAGAATGGCTGAAGCGCAATCTGCCAGTTTGCCGGATCATTCCTCTTCTGGGCATAGGTGGGGAAGTCATAGATTTCGACAGTGACATTCATCCCGGCCGCTTCCAGCTCGGCTTCAATAATGATGGCCGCCGATTCAAGGGCAGGGTCCGCGATGGTGAGAAGCGTGATTTCTTCGCCGTTGTAGCCCGCTTCCGCCATCAAGCTCTTGGCTTTTGCGGCGTCGTTCTGGTTGTAGTATTCCGAACCCGCATCAGTGTACCAGTCGGTCTGCTCAGGCAGGTTGTAGCAGGAGTTCAGAGCGAAAAATTCCGGGCTCGAATACGCACCGAGAAGAATTTCCGTGGGGTTGACCGCAGCATTTACCGCCTGACGCATGTTCACGTCAGCAAGGACACCTTCCTTGGTGTTGAAGTTCATTTGCAGATAACCAAGATAGTCTTTCGCGATGCCGATACCGGGATCGCTGTCAAAACGTTCGAAGTCGTCCGTCGCCATACGAAGCGCGATATCATACTGACCGCTTTGCAGACCGGCGCCGCGGGTTGCGGTGTCGCTTACAAAGTGGAAATAGATATCATCCACCAGGGCTTCCTTGCGACCGGCAAAACCTGAAGCTGGTTCCGACAACGGTTGGTAGTCGTCGTTTTTCACCAAGTGGATATATTGATCCTGCTTCCATTCATCGAACTTGAACGGTCCGGTGCCGACAAACTCTTCCAGACCATTTTCGCCAACGCCGTCGACAACTTCTTTCGGCATGATTACAGCGGTGTTCCACGAAGCCAGCACGTGCAGCACGTCCACAAGAGCTTTGTCCATCGTCAGCACGAATGTGTGATCATCCGGTGCTGCGAACGTGCTGTTAGCAAAGTAGCGTTTTGCACGCGAATTGACTTCTACCCAACGGTTCATGGACGCAAGTACGTCTTCGGAGGTCATTTCCTTGCCGTTGTGGAATTTCACACCTTTACGCAGTGTGAAGGTGTAGACGGTGCGATCGTCGCTGATGTCTATGGACTCGGCCAGATACGGAACCGGCTGGTAATCGCCGTTCAGGGTCACAAGTGTTTCGTAGAAAGGCCGGCTCATCGAACGGGTAAACAGGTTTGTCGACCGCTGCACATCCAGCGTGCCCGGCTGGTTGTCATACGCAACATCCAGAGTTGCCGCATTCGCAGCACCCGCCGTCAGCGCTGTCGCAGCGATAATCGCCTTGAACGCGTTATGATAACTAACTTTCATTTTAAGGTTCCTCCCTTGGTCCTTTTTTAGTCGCCTCGGGGTCATCCGAAGCAATTTTTTCGCTTTTTTGATGTTCTGTCAGCGCTCTTTTTTAAAGAGTGTTGTCACGTCGCCACCTTCATTTCCTCGAACAACCGGATCCTTTCGTCGATGAAGGATTCCCATGCGGTGGGGTCATAAAAGGGCGTGAAATCAAGGCGATCCTCGCCGATCTTTTCCAGCATCCGCATGTGCGCCGGATGCAAAGCGATCGCAATATCAACCTTTCGGTTCCGCAGTTTCTGCAGGCTGCTCAGGTAATCTTCCTGATGCGATTTCGGTTGATCGGTTTCCTCAAGGTAGCGATCCATGACGGTGCCCAATCCGATGCCGCCATGCAGCCCGCAGACATAGACCTTGCCGGTCTCGTCCCGATCTTCAATAAACATCGAGGTGGTGCCCGGAGTGTGTCCGGGGGAATGAACGGTATGGACGGTGACATTACCCAACGTGATGGGCTGGTTATCCGCGTAATATTCGTCGATCTCGAAATCGGCCAGAGTGTAATCCATATTGTGGATCAAGTCCCGCCGCTCGGTCAGGAAGAGTTCATCTTCCTTTGGCATGTAGACCTTGGCCCCGCTGTATTCCGCGATAGGACGGACTGCGCCGATATGGTCATAGTGCCCGTGGGAACAAAGGATCAGCTTGATGTCATTCGGATCAAAGCCGAGCTTCCGGATGCTTTCAAAAATAAGATAGACTTGGGCGTGCATCGTTGTGTCGATCAGGATCAGACCCTCGTCGGTGCGGACAAGATACCCACCAACCCAGCTGTTACCGACGTAATAGACATTGGGCGACACGCGAAACGGGTCGATTGCAACCTCCCAAGGCCGTTCACAGCCCTGTTTGAGCAACTCTTCCGGGGTCATTCTCTTTTTTTCGCTGGTTTCCGCCATTTGGTCGGACGTCCTTTCTTCGGTCTGTTTGGATCGGGCTTATGTGGCCCTGGCCCTTGCCGCTAGCACACGGGAAATTGTGGAGTTGATTGATTTCAGGCTCGCGGCAAGCAGTGTCCGAACCAGACTTTTACAGCGGTCAATGAATAGCCCAGAGGCAAGCCCAAGACTGTCAAGCAACCATCAAACCTCCTCCACTCGATTTGTATCGCACGCCGTCACCAAGACTTTATGGCATTCACTAAATGTCACAAGAACACTTTTGCATGGTCGTGACGCATAATTTTGATCGAAAAATGAAGTTATTCTAAATCTAAATCATTAAGAAACCCGAATTTGACTGAAAATCGTACAGTCGGCGTCCGGCACATTGCCAGTTTAATTTAACCTCTCAGCGAAGCCGCCTGTGACGTAGCAGTTACTTGCAAGAATGCTTCAACTTTCAAATTTATTGCAGTTTATTTGAGTATCGCTGCCGAGGAGCTTAGTATCTGGTGAGGCTGGCGACTGAAGAATCTCCCAATAAAAACAAACTCTTGGATTTGGCTCATTCAAATCAAGTGGTAAAATACTGGTGTCCAATAGGAATCTGGATTCTCAAGTTAGCTGCCAATGTCCATCGTTGATTATCAAATTAAATGCTAATTCTCATAATTAAGTGAAGTGCTAACTTATTGAAATCATGGGAACCGAGTTATCACCATTTCGTGCTACGTCACAATGCCAACGCTTCTTGAACATCTGGACCCTGATCAGAACTGTTTTCGGTTCTATCACCTCGATATCCAGCCGACGCTGTTCGGAGGATGGAGCCTTGTGCGGCACTGGGGACGTATCGGGATATGGGGTCGGCATGAGGTGAATTGCTTTGAAACGCGTGCTCAGGCGGAGGAGGCCTCAGAGAAACTGGTGTCCAAAAAATGCCGTCGCGGTTATGGCGTGGTGCCGGGCACAGCGATTGGGATGATGATCCAGTTGGTGAAGACGACGACCTGTGGTTCCTTCCCGAACCAGATGAGGAAGACGAGGCGGTCCCTCCGGGCGCGGCGCCTTTGCCGCGTGCGAACCGGCAGTCTTTGTTTGATCCCGCTGAGTGGCGAACGGCACAGGATAGCCTGAGCGCAGAGCTGGCGCGGCTAATCCAAGTGTTTGGAGAATTGGACGTGAGGTTGCGGGATGCGGGGCAGGGGGCGCTGTTCCTGCCACTGGCCACCACAGATCCTACGGCGTTTCAAGGGCAGGGGGCGGTTGAAGACAAGCTGGAGGCGTAGATACGCGGAGCCGAGCAGGCCTGCCTTGCGGCGCTGCTGCAGCTGGAACGCGTAACGCTTTGGTGCAAGCGGGCAAGGGAGGCGGTTCAAGACCTATCGGGCCGTACGCCTGTGTTGCTGTTGGGCGTACTTGAGGCTTGGCCGTTGGTGTCGGCACCCTTGGCTGCGGCAGAAACCGACGCTTTGAGGGTGGCGGTGCAGCGGAACTTTGAGCGGCTGATGGAGCGGGGGCTGGCGCGGAAGATCACCGGGCAGGGGTGGTATCGCATGTGGACGGCAATGGTGTGAGGGGGCCTGCTATTGGGCATGATCGACAGTCAGGTTGCGATACGCGAACCTGGGATATATACTCCTACATTATGCGTATAATCTAGGAGAATTGCATGGGTCGGGTGAAAGTTAACATGACATTGGACGCCGACGTTGCCGAAACGGCGCGTGCGCTTGGCCTGAACATGTCACGTCTGGCCGAGACTGCGATTGCCGAGGCCGCAAAATGCGAACGCAATCGCCTGTGGCGAGAGGAAAACAGTGCTGCGATTGAAGCCTATGCCGAAGAGGTTTCCCGTGAGGGATTGCCGCTTGCCAAGTTTCGAAGCTTCTAGGGCTGACTAATATGGCGCAGTTTGATGTTTATCGCCTGTCGGATGGGCAATTGGTTGTCGACCTTCAGACCGACCTGATTGGTATTAAAGCTTCGCGCATTGTGGCACCTCTGCGTGACGCGGGAAAATATGCGGCGTTTCCCCGTCTTACTCCCTCGGTCGAGGTTGCCGGGCAAGAGTGGATCGTAAGGGTCCAAGAGCTGGCGGCGGTGCCTGGAGCAGAATTGAATACGCCTATGGGGTCGCTGGAGGCGTATCGAGATCAGTTGAAACGAGCTCTAGATATCTTGATTGATGGGGTATGAGGGGAACCGTTCTAATTTGCAGGGAGTGGGCAAAAGATGAGGGTGTCAGGATCGCCGACACTGTACCTCGTCGACCCAAATTCCAATT